>Ga0209382_10000975_pt1 | contig 46230 bp, 35 predicted proteins | sample SoiMetdeltSBSDD5_FD_187599 | JGI IMG/M metagenome (GOLD analysis project Ga0209382, IMG submission 187599) | Bulk soil microbial communities from a Populus tree surrounding site in Tennessee, USA - Soil MetaG P. deltoides SBSDD5 (SPAdes) (version 2) | ecosystem: Environmental > Terrestrial >...
GACATCATGTCGGCCTACATCAGCTCAGTGCACCAGGGCATGGCCGGCGACCCGGGTGCGATCGGCCCGGACGGCAACGGCGACTGGGACCCGGTCATGCCGGGCATCCAGGAGTTCGGCGCCCGCTTCGACACGCACGAGCTGTCGCTGGTGCTGGCCGACGTCGGCAAGGACGAGGGCGCCCACACCATGATGGTCCAGTCCGAGAACGTCTACGCCGCCCTGGCGTATGCCCACTACCTGTCCGGCATCACGGATCCGCACGACATCGCCGCCCAGGCGGGCCGGATCTCGAACGTGTCGGGGTCGGTGCTCGGCGCGCTGGACTACGGAGCGTCGGCGGCGCACCACCAGACCACGGCCGAGGCCGACGAGAAGGCCAACGACCGGATGGAACTGGGATTCGACGCCCTCAACATCGTTGTCGCGGAGGTGCCGGGTCGGCACTCGCCGCTCGCGGGCGAGCTGATCAAGACGATCCTGGAAAGCGCCGAGGAGCAGATGAAGCAGAGTCACACCGGAGCGTCCAACTACGAGATCGGTGCCGACCTGACCAGCGGCAAGACGGCGCAGCAGCTCGCGGTGCAGGCGGCCGTCTATCGCAACATGCCGGAGACGGCGCTGCCGCCCGAGCTGCAGGGCAAGCCAGATCCGATCGCGTGGACCGAGGAGCACGAGGCGGCCTGGCGTGGCTTCCTTCGCGACAAGGGCCAGTGGTCGGCAGAGATGCAGAACGCCGAGCTCAACGGCGGTCAGGACTACAGCACCGGCTACACCGACGCGCTGCAGCGGCTGCGGTCGTGGTGAGCGGGGGAGGGTTCGGTGGAGCGTGTACCGGGGCATGCTCCACCGAACGGCCCTCCCTCGGGATCGGCGTCACTCCTGGCCCGGTGAGAGCACGGTCTGACGAGCAGGTCGTCGATCTGCGGCGTCAAGAGGTGATCCGATCCGCTAGCCAAACCAGACCTAGCACTACGAGACGGACATCGTCGATGTGTCGGACACGGTGCCGAGCGGGGCGAGGGAGGGGTGCGAGTGAGGTCGGGTAGGTGCAGCCTGACGAGGTGGGGCAGGATGGGTTGGTCGCCGGGGGACCGGCGCAGATCGTGACCGCGCCAACGTCGAGGGAGGGCCGATGGCAGACCGGCCGCAACGGCTCGCCAAGCGACTTGCCGGCCGCCAGCTGCTGCTGACGGGTGTCACCGGCTTCGTCGGCGAGGCTCTGCTGCATCGGCTGCTGACCCAGGTCCCGGACGTCACCGTCACGGTCTTGGTGCGCCCGAAGGGATCGGCCGGCGGCGTCGACCGCGCCAAGGCCACGCTGGCCAAGCCGATCTTCGCCGAGGTCGTCGAGGCCGCCGGTCGCGTCGACGCGCTGGTCGAGTCGCGAGTACGCGTGCTCGAGGGAGATCTGTCCGACGTACCAGAGCTCCCGAACGATCTCGACGCGGTGGTCCATTGCGCCGGTGACGTCTCGTTCGACCCGCCGGTCGACGAGGCGTTCGAGACCAACGTCGTCGGCACACGCACGCTGCTCGACCGGGTGGGCGCGATCGACGGCGACGTCCACTACGTCCACGTCTCGACCGCCTACGTCGCGGGCCGCCGCCGGGGCACGATCCCCGAGAGCCCGGTCGAACACACCGTCGACGTCGAGGCGGAGCTGGCCTGGGGAACCGGCCAACGGGCCGCGATCGAGGAGCGCTCCCGCACCCCGCGCGTCCTCGCCGACCTGCGGTCCAAGGCCGAGCGCGAGCATCGCCGGGCCGGCCTGCTGACGGCGGCCAGCGCGGCCGAGCAGATGCGCCAGGAGTGGGTCCGCGACCAGCTGATCCGGGCCGGCGCCGAGCGGGCCCGCAGCCTCGGCTGGACCGACTGCTACACGTTCACCAAGGCGATGGGGGAGCGCGTGGTCGAGGCGTACGCCGCGAGCCACCCGGTCACCGTCGTTCGCCCGAGCATCATCGAGTCCGCCCTGGAGACGCCGGACGCCGGCTGGATCGAGGGCTTCAAGATGGCCGAGCCGCTCATCCTGGCCTACGGCCGCGGCGAGCTGCCGGAGTTCCCAGCCTCGGCGGACTCGATCGTCGACATCGTGCCGGTCGACCACGTCGTCGCCGCCATCGTCGCGGTGCTGGCGGAGCCGCCGCCCGCCGGCAGCCCGCGGTGGTATCACGTGTCGTCGGGTGCCCGTAACCCGCTGACCTTCCGACGGCTCTACGACATCGTTCGTGACTACTTCGACCGGCACCCCTTCGAGGTGGGCGATCGCGGCGCGGCGCGGCTGCCCGAATGGCGGTTCCCGGGCGGGCAAACGGTGGAGCGCCTGCTCGTGACGAGCGAACGCGCCCACAAGGTCGCCGACTACGTCGTGACGCGCGCGCCGCGCGGGGACCGTACCCGGGAACTCGCCCGCAAGCTCGACCGGCAGCGCCGGCGGCTGGACTTCCTGCGCCGCTACATCGACCTCTACCGCGAGTACGCGCAGGCCGAGCTGCACTTCTCCGACACGGAGACGATGGCGCTCTACGAGTCGCTGCACCCCGACGACCGGGCGGAGTTCGGCTTCGACACGTCAGTCATCGACTGGGAGCACTACCTCGGCGAAGTGCACTGCCCGGCGGTCACCGAGCCGCTGCGCCGGTTCGACGACATCCGCCGCAAGCGCAAGGGTTCGTCGACGGCGATGCCGCGCCGGATCGACCCGGACGACGTCGCGGTCGCCGTGTTCGACATGGACGGCACGCTGCTGTCTTCCAACGTGATCGAGACCTACCTGTGGATGCGGCTGCAGGAGATGGCCCCACCCGACCGGCTCGCCGAGCTCGGCCGGATGGCGGCCCGGTTGCCGGGGCTCTTGCATGCCGAGCGGCACGAGCGCAGCGGCTTCCTCCGGGCGGTCTATCGGGAGTACGAAGGCGCCCGGCTCGACGAGCTCAACGCACTGGCGGACGAGATGCTCGCCTCACATGTTCTCGAGCGGCTGTCGGCCGACGCCGTACGCCGGGTCCGTGAGCATCGCGCCGTCGGGCAGCGGACCGTCCTCATCACCGGCGCGATCCGGCCGTTGACCCGCCCGCTGGAGCCGTTGTTCGACCACATCGAGGCCGCCGATCTCGCCGTCGACGACCGCGGAGTGTGCACCGGTCACCTGCAGGCGCCGCCTCTGGTCGGCGAGTCGCGCGCCGCGTGGCTGCGCTACTGGGCCGGTGAGAACGGCGTCGACCTCGCCCGGTCCTACGCCTACGCCGACTCGCACTCCGATCTGCCGCTGCTGCAGGCGGTGGGGCATCCGGTCGCCGTCCGGCCGGACGTGACCCTCCAGCGGCACGCCAAGAAGAACCGGTGGCCGATCGTCGACTGGGCGAGCCCGGCGTCGGCGTCGCGGATGCTGCTGCCGACGGGAGCCCGGTCATGATCCTCGCGCTTGAGATGTTCCGCTCGGTGCCCCGGCTGGTCGCGGCGAAAGCGGTCGGCGGCCGGATCCCCGGCATCCTGTCCGGGCCGGCGGCGCCGCTGCGGCTGGTCAGCCGGGAGCAGCCCGAGGCGAGCCGGCCGGGCTGGGCCCGGATCCGGGTGCACCTGTCCGGCATCTGCGGCTCGGACCTCGGTGCGCTTTCCGGCCGGACCAGCCTCTATTTCTCCGGTGTCGTGTCGATGCCGTTCGTGCCCGGTCACGAGGTCGTCGGCGTGCTGGTCGACGACTGCGACGACCTGCCCCGCGGCACTCGGGTCGTCCTCGACCCCGTCCTGACCTGCGCCGCGCGTGGCATCGATCCGTGCGCGTCCTGCCGCGAGGGCGCAACCAACCGATGCGACCGGATCACCGTCGGCCACCTGTCACCGGGCCTGCAGACCGGCTACTGCGCCGACACCGGCGGCGGCTGGAGCCAGGTCTTCGTCGCCCATCGCAGCCAGCTGCATGCGGTCCCCGACCCGCTGTCGGACGAGCAGGCCGTCCTCGTCGAGCCGCTCGCCTGCGCTGTCCACACGGCGCTGCGGGCGCGGGTCAACCGCGGCGATCACGTGTTGGTGAGCGGTGCCGGATCGGTCGGGCTGCTCACCACGCTGGCATTGCGACAGCTGACCCCGGCGCGCGATATCACGGTCGTCGCCAAGCACGGGCACCAGCGCGACCTGGCCCGGGAGTTCGGCGCCACCGACGTCGTGGTGCCCGACGAGGCACTGCGCGGGGTACGCCGGTCGACCCGTGCCTTCTATGTCAGTGGCGAGTTCGGCCGGTCGTATCTGCTCGGCGGCGTCGACATCGCCATCGACGCGGTCGGGTCCAGACGGTCCGTCGAGCAGACGCTCCATGCCACGAAGGCCGGCGGCCGCGTCGTCTTGTCAGGCATGCCGGCCGCGGCGGACTTGTCGGCGGCGTGGTTCCGCGAGCTCGAGGTGATCGGGTCCTACGCGTCCGCGAGTCGAGAGCCGGCCGCCGACGGCCGAGGCAGCTTCGATCTCGCCATCGAGCTGGCGGCCGGCGACGGTGTCGCCGACGTCGCCTCCGGAGTCGTCTCGTATCCGTTGCACCAGTGGCGCGAAGCGCTCGACCACGCGCATTCGGCCGGCCGGCTCGGCACCGTCAAAGTCACCTTCGATCCGAGGAGCAACAGGTGAGTCGTCCAGGGTTCGTGTTGGAGGTCGACGACCGGACTCCGCCCCTCGTCGTCCACGAGGGTGAGGGGTTCCGGCTCGAGGGGTTTCCGCTGGGGACACAGGTCGTCTATCCCCCGGAGTCGCTGCCGGGGTTGCCGGACGTCGAGGAGGCGATTCAGGACGCCCTGCTGAACCCCGAAGGTTCTGAGCCGCTGCCCGCGCTGCTGCGGCCCGGCATGCGCCTGACGATCGCGTTCGACGACCTGTCGATCCCGCTGCCGCCGATGCGCAAGCCGGACATCCGGCAGCGGGTCATCGAGGCGGTGCTCACCATGGCGGCCGACGCCGGCGTCGACGACGTGCAGTTGGTCGCCGCCAACGCCTTGCACCGGCGGATGACCGATGCGGAGTTGAAGGAGATCGTCGGGGAGCGGGTCTTCCGCTCGTTCCATCCGCAAGGGTTGCTCTACAACCACGACGCGGAAGACCACGACAATCTGCTCCACGTCGGGATGACCGAGCAGGACGAGGACGTCGAGATCAACCGCCGGGCCGCCGAGTCCGACTTGCTGATCTACGTCAACGTCAACCTGGTCGCGATGGACGGCGGCCACAAGTCGGTGCCGATCGGCCTGGCGTCGTACAAGAGCCTGCGGCATCACCACAACTCCAAGACCATGGTCCGGTCGCACTCGTTCATGGACCCGGAGAAGTCGCACCTGCATCACTCCGCTTGGCGGATGGGCCGGCTGCTCGCCGAGCACCTCAAGGTGTTCACGATCGAGACGACCATGAACAACGACGTGTTCCCCTCGCCGTACGACTTCCTGCTCAAGCGCGAGTGGGAGTGGGGCATCCGGGACCAGGCGTCGATGCTCGCCGTCCGCCGCGGGCTGGCGGTCGCGCCGTCGAAGCTGCGGCACAAGATGTTCCACGACCTGCGGGCGCCCTACGGCGTGACCGGGGTTCACGCTGGCGAGACCGAGGCCGTGCACGCCAAGACGCTGGCCAACGTGCACCGGCAGCAGATGGTCGAGGTGCAGGGGCAGTCCGACGTACTCGTGCTGGGCGTGCCGTATCTCGGGCCGTACAACGTCAACTCCGTGATGAACCCGATCCTCGCCACCTGTATGGGGCTCGGCTACTACTTCAACTCCTACCGCGGGCAGCCCGTCGTGCGTCGCGGGGGAGCGGTGATCCTCTACCACCCGGTGAAGCCGGACTTCAACCAGCTGCACCACCCGTCGTACGTCGACTTCTACGAGGAGGTCCTCGCGGAGTCGACCGACCCGGCGGTGATCGAGGCCAAGCACGAGGAGAACTACGCCACCGACCCGTGGTACGTCCACCTCTACCGCACGTCGCACGCCTACCACGGTGTCCACCCGTTCTACATGTGGTACTGGGCGGCCCATGCGATGGACCACGTCGACGAGGTCGTGTGGGTCGGTGGCGATCGGCGGGCGGTGAGCCGGATGGGTTTCCGGGCCGCGTCCACGCTGTCCGACGCGCTCGAGATGGTGACCGGCACGGTCGGCAGCTCGCCGTCGCTCACCTACCTCCACAACCCGCCGCATCTCATCGCGGACGTGCGCTGATGGCCCGGCTGATCAAGGGCGGCGTCGAGGACGTACGCACCGCCGCACGGGGTTGGCGATGGGGCCGCCGGTCGCTCGTGCCCCGGTCGGCCGAGGCGCACGCGCTGCCGACGGAGTCGTCGATCTTCCCGACGACCTGGTCCCGGCGGCGGCCGGCCAAGGCCGTACGCGAGGTCGTGCAGCAGGCCGGGCTGCGGCCGTTGTTCCGGTCGCAGGTGTCGCCGCATGTCGAGGGCTTGGACATGCTCGACCGGGTCCGGCCGCCGGTGCTGTTCGTCGCCAACCACGCCTCGCATCTGGACACGCCGCTGATCCTGCTGTCCCTGCCCGACGCGTGGCGCCGCCAGACCGCCGTCGCGGCCGCCGCGGACTACTTCTTCGACACCTGGTGGCGGGCGGTCGGCTCGGCGCTGGTGTTCAACACCTTCCCGATCGAGCGGCGCGGCGGGTCCATGGCGGCGACGCCGGGTGACGTGCTCGACGAGGGCTGGAACCTCGTCGTCTACCCGGAGGGAACCCGGTCGGTCGACGGCTGGGTCCGCAATTTCCGGCTCGGCGCCGCGTGGCTCGCCGTCGAGCACCAGGTGCCGATCGTTCCGGTCGCGCACAGGGGCACTTTCGCCGCGATGCCCCGTGGGCAGGGCTGGCCGAGCCCCGGCCGCAAGCCCGTGACCGTCCGGTTCGGGCCGCCGTTACGGCCGGCCGAGGGCGAGTCGGCGCGAGACTTCGCGCCCCGGATCCGGGCCGCGGTGGCGACCCTGCTCGACGAGGATCGGTCGACGTGGTGGGAGGCCCGCCGCCGGGCCGCCGACGGCGCGGTGCCCGACCCGGCCGGCCCCGCCGTCGCACCCTGGCGGCGGGTCTGGGCCCAGACCGAGCCACCCCGCCCCCAGCCCGGCCTCCGCCGTCGGCGCGCTTGGCGCCGCTGAGCCGACGATCATCCGCCACTTGTGGAGTGATCATCCGCCACTTGTGGCGCGCCCATCAGTCACTCGTGGCGTGACATGGAGCTGGGTGGCCCTGGAGCAGGAGGCGGATCCAGGGCCACCCAGGCGTGGGGGCCGCGGCTGTGGCTAGGGAGCGGCGATCCGCCAGGCGCGGTCGATCTGCTGGGTCAGCCGGTTGCCGTCGGCGTCGGTGATGTCGACCCGAACACTCGCGAAGCCCGGTCCGGACGCCGCCGGCAACTCGGCCCGCAGGCGCGGACCGGCCCGGGTCACCGGCACCGACTCCCAGGTCGCGCCGTCGTCGAACGACACCTCCACGATGGCGTCGAACCGGCCCGGCCCCGACGCGCCTGGCTGGTAGCCCGGCAGGATCGTCATCGGGTACGACGTGCCCGACGGCACCGCGTTGTGATCGTCCGTGTCGAGTGTGTACGCGACCTGCAGCAGCGGCAGGACCGTGCCGGACTCCTTGGTCCGTGCCGACTCGAATCGCCACGTCGTCGACGTGTGCGTCGACAGGTCGGACCAATTGTCCTCGCTGTTGAAGACGTCCAGCGTCAGGGCGTACTCCGCCCCGGCCGCCGGTACGGTCCACTGCGCCGTCGGCCAGTTGGCCGTCCCGACGACCTCGCCGTCGCGTTCGAGCGTCACCTCCGACCAATCGTTGAAGTGGTGGTCGATGTTGCCTGTCAGGGTGCCGCCGTAGTAGTAGTGCGGCAGGCTTATCCGGATCGCGTCGCGATAGCGCGTGACCGGGATGTAGCCGTTGCTCAGGATCGGAGCCGATGTGCCGCCGTTGCCGATCGGCGGCACTGCCGGATGCACCAGCGGTCCCCACCATGTCTGGCGGTAGTGCTGGCCCGCCTCGTATGCGGTCGGCGCGGAGATCGTCCAGTAGTAGCTGATGAACTCGTGCGGCTGTGCGAACCGCTGCCACTCGACACCGTCGGTGTTGACGTACTCGGTGCGGACCAGCGGTCCAAGGCGGCGCTGGGACATGCTGTTCGCCACGCCGAATCGGTCGACGTACGGGATCCACGACTCGAGCCCGGTCATCCGGTCGGAGTTGTGCCGGTAGTCCGAGTGCACTATCGCGAGCGACTGCGGATGCGCGTGATAGACGCGTCCGCCGGGGATCCGGCCCTTGGCGGTGTACGCCAGCTCGTACTGATAGGTCGAGTCCCGCAACCCGTCCAGGTCGAGCGTGGCGGCGCCGCGGTCGAGGCGATCGAGCAGGGCCTGCCCGGTCTCGCGGTCGAGCCGGTAGACCGGCAGCGGCGACTCCCACAGCTCGTCGATCCATTCCTCGCCGGTGGTGTTGTAGGCCAGCAGCAGATCGGCCCCGGCGTCCGCGGCCGCGTTGGCCTGTTGCAGGAGCTCGTCCGCGTGGCCGGTCCGGCGGACCAGGGCGGCGGCGCCGTCGGCGTCGACCCCGGCGAAGTCCTCGGCGGTGCCGTCGCCGGCGTCGACGAGCGGCAGGGCGTGCTCACCGACCAGAGGCAGCTGCGTCGAGGCGATCTGTGGTGACGTGAGCTGGAAGCCACCCGGCCCGCTCACGCGGGCGGTGAGGAGCGGCTGGACCAGCTGCCATTCCGTGCCGAGCGTGAACGCGCCGGTCCTCGCGCCGGAACCCTTGAGGGCGTAGACCTCCTCTCCGTTCTCGCCCTGCGCGACGATCGTCGAGATCGATCGATCGCCGGCCTTGCGGGCCCAGAAGATGTGAAACTGGTCGAGGTCGGTCCGCCGAGGCGTCGTGACGTCCAGCGGCCGGGCGTCACGAGCGTCGTAGCGCAGTGTCTGGTTCCCCGTCACCCGCAGCTCCGGCTCGCCGAAGATCGTGTGCTCCGCCGACATGAACCAGTCGCCGGCCGCCTCGATCGATCCGACGAGGGAGTACGTGCCGTCCTGGATGTTGAAGGTTGTCTTGCCGTCGGTCAGGAAGTTGCGGATCCACTCGCCGGTGTCGAGGTTCCACAGGTCGACCGGCCCGGTGGCCGGCTCGCCGGACCGATCGGTCGCCCGGATCGTGATCGCGTTGGGCGCACCGGCGACGGTGAACGCCAGGGTCGTGTGTACGGCGCGACCGCCGGCCATCGGGCGGGCGACGATCTCCCCGGCGTAGGCACCCGGCGTCGTCTGGCGCGGTACTAGGGTCGCGGTGACCCGGGCCGACCCGTGGGCCGGGACCGTGATGGACGGCCGGCTCAGCCGCAGCTCCGATCGGAGCTGGTCGCGTGCGCCTGTGCTCCGCACCTCATCGGTGAGGTGGAGCCGGAGCGGTTGGTTGCCACTGTTGGAGTAGGTGAGCGTACGAGTGACCGGTGCGGCGTTGTCGGGGACTTGGCCGAGGTACATCGTCGCCCGGCCGACCGAGTGCCGGCCCTGCACGGCGGCGGCGACGTCGACTCGACCGCCACCCTGGAAGGTCACCGGCTCGTTCGCGAGGGTCTGGCTGGTGGAGATCAGCCGGGCCTTGAGCTGAGCGGCGGTCCACTGCGGGTGCTGATCGGCGAGGATCGCGGCCGCGCCGGCGACGTGCGGTGTCGCCATCGAGGTGCCGTTGAGTGACGTGTAGTGCTCGTCGAGCAGGTTGCCGAGCGAGGTACCGGCGGCGCGGGCGGCGACGATGTCGACTCCCGGCGCGGTGATCTCGGGCTTGATCGCGCCGTCGCCCCATCGGGGACCACGAGAGGAGAACCAGGCCGGCTGGTCGTCCTTGGTGACCGCTCCGACGGTGAGCGCCAGGTCGGCGGCGCCCGGCGATCCGATCGTCTGCTCGCCCGGACCGGCGTTCCCGGCCGCGATCACGAAGAGCGCGTCAGACTCCCGGGTGAGCCGGTTGACGGCCTGGCTCATCGGATCGGATCCGTCCGACACCCACGGCGTGCCGAGGCTCATGCTGACGACGTCGGCGCCGTTGTCGACCGCCCACTCCATGCCGGCGATGATCTGGTCCTCGAACCCCTCTCCGGCGTTGTTGAGCACCTTGCCGATGATCAGGTCGGTGCCGGGTGCGACACCCTTTCGGTCGCCGTCGGAGGCATCGCCGGAGCCACCCACCGTGGCGGCGACGTGGGTTCCGTGGCCGTTGCCGTCGACCGCAACCAAGCCCTCGGGGTCGGTGTTCTCGGTGAAGTTCTTCGCCTCGACGACGCGGCCGTCGAGGTCGGGATGCGTCGCGTCGTAGCCGGTGTCGAGGACGGCGACGGTGGTGCCGGCTCCGTCGAAGCCGGCCGCCCACGCCTGCGGCGTCCCGATCTGCGACACGCTGTCGTCGAGCGTCGCCTCGACCTTCCCGTTCAGCCAGACGTAGGCACCGCTTTCCAGGCGCGCGTCGGTGCTCGTGCTGGCGGCCGGCTGCGCGCCGCGGATGTCCTTCCACGTCGTCCGGATGTCGGTCTTGTCGGCGACGACGGAGACGGTGTTGACGCTGTCGAGCTCGAGGACCTCCTCGGTGCCGTCCGGTGCGGCAGGCATCGCGTTCGCCGGCGCCCGGGCGGGTGCCTCGACGAGCAGCGGCAACTCGTCGGTGCTCGCGTCGTCGAATCCCTGCTGGGCGAGCAGGCTGACGTTGAACAGGTTCGAGTCCAGCGCACCGGACGCGACGTACGGTCCGGCCTCGGCCGGCACCACGTGCACCTGGCCGTCCAGCTCGTAGACGTGGGCGGGTCGTCGCTCGTCGACCGGGTCGGCCACCCAGGCGGCCTGCCGGCCGCCGGGGTTGACCTGCAGCGCGACGACGTCGCCGGTCAGCAGCGTGATCCGGTAGAGACCGGCCTCGCCGGCCGGAGCGCTCGTCCCGTTCTGCGAGGTCGCGGGGCGGGCGGACTGGGCGGTGGTCGGCGGCTCGGCTCCGGCCGGCGCCGATGCGAGTGGCGGGACGACGCTGAGGGCGCCGATGGTCGCGACGGCGACCAGGCTTCGGCAGATCATGTTCGCCCGCGTACGGCGAGCGGGACTTGTCGCATGGACGGCATCGAGTCGGACGCGGGTCACAGGGGCTCCCAGGTCGGTGGTCGGTCGGCGGGCGGCGGGTCCTGATCGGGGCCGGCGTCGGACGGCGGCCCCGACTCGGTGGCCCCTACGGAGTCGGAGTCGTCGTCCACGGCAGGCGCTTGCGGATCCATGGGAGAAGCCTGAATCGAACGACCCATCAATCGCGATGCGGAGAACTACCCAACGTTTGGCGCGAGAGACGAATCGGCGTTGGCGGGCCGAAGCCCGCCAACGCCGATTCCCGGGGCGGAGGGTGAATCGTCTAGGCAGCGGCGATCTTCCAGGCCTTGTCGATCTGCTGCTCGAGCCGGTTGCCGGCGGCGTCGGTGACGACGACCCGGATGCTCACGTAGCCCGGGCCGGACGCCGCCGGGACCTGGGCGTGCAGCCGTCCGCCGGTCCGCTCGACCGGAGCCGACTGCCAGGTCGAGCCGCTGTCGAACGACACCTCGACCTGCGCCGTGAACCGGCCGGGCCCGCGGGCCTCCGGCTGGTAGTCGGGCTCGAGGGCGACGTCGTACGCGGTGTCGGCCGGCATCTCGTTGCGGGCGTTAGTGTCGAGGCCATAGCCGAGCTGAACGAGTGGCACAGCCGAGCCGGACTCGTCGGTACGAGCAGAGCTGAAGTGCCACGTCGTGTGGGTGTGCGTCGACGTGTCGGACCAGTTGCCGGCGCCGTTGACGACGTCGAGCGTGAGGTCGTACCAGCTCGGCTCCGCCGGCACCGTGTACTGCGCCCGCGGCCAGCTCGACGTGCCGATGACGGCACCGGCGCGTTCGAGGGTGAGCTCGGAGCGATCGCCGAACTGCTCGTAGATCGTGCCCGACAGGATGCCGCCGTAGAAGTAGTGCGGCAGGTTGATCCGGATCGCGTCGCGGTGGCGAGTGACCGGGACGTAGCCGCCGCCCAGGACCGGCGCCGACGTCGCCCCGGTGGCGAGCGGCGGGATCGCCGGGTGGACCAGCGGACCCCACCAGACCTGGTGGTAGTGCCGGCCGGCACGGTAGTCGAGCGGGTTGCTGCCGGTCCAGTAGAAGCTCGGGAACTCCGACGGCGAGCCGAAGCGCTGCCACTCCACGCCGTCGGTGTTGACGTAGTCGGTCCGCACCAGGGGAGCCGAGCGCGCCTGGGACATGGCGTTTCCGACGCCGATGCCGTCGAAGTACGGGATCCACGACTCCGCCCGGCGCTGGCGGTCCGAGTTCTGCCGGTAGTCGGACTCCACGACGGCGAGATCGCGGCTCTCGACGCCATAGGTGCGGCCGTCGGGCACCCGGTCCTTGTGGGTGAAAGCCAGGTCGTACTGATAGGTCGAGTCGCGGACGCCCCCGACGTCGACCGGCAGGTCGGTCCGGCCCGCGAGGGTCTCGAGGAGACGTTGGCCGTCGACCTGCTCGAGACGATAGACCGGGATCTGCGATGTGCTGGCGGAGTCGGTCCACCGGTCCACGGTCGTGTTGTAGGCCAGCAGCAGCTGGGCGCCGGCGTCGGCTGCCGCCTGGGCCTGCGCCGCCAGGCTGCTCGATCCGGCGCGACGGCTGACGAGGGCGATCGCCCCTTCGACGTCCACGGCGGCGAGTGCCTCGGGCGAGCCGTCACCGGCATCGACGAGGCGCAGCTGGTCGGTTCCGTCGTACGCCGCCGACGACGCGAGTTGCGAGGTGGTCACGATCCCGCCGGGCGCCTCGACGGTCAGCAGCGGCTGCTGCAACTGCCACTGACTGGCGAGCGTGAAGGATCCGGCTCTGGCCGACCGGCTGCCGAGTGCGTAGAGCCGGTCGCTGCCGTTGCCCTGCGCGATGATCGAGGAGGCGGACCGGGCGCCGATCTTGCGATGCCAGATCACGTTGTAGATGTCGAAGTCACTACGCCGAGGCGTCTCCACGCGGAGCGGGCGCCCGTCGCGGGCGTCGAACGACACGGTCCGATCGGCGTCGATCCGCAGCTCGGGCTCGGCGGCGATCGTCGACTCGACCGTCCGCGGCGTGGAGCCCTCCACGCTCGCCACGATCGAGTAGAGGCCGTCGGTCACCTCGAACGCCGCCGTCCCGCTCCGGAAGAAGACCCGCTTGACGCTGCCGGTCTCGGCGTTCCAGAGGTCGACCGGACCGGTCGCGGGCTGACCGATCCGATCGACAGCCTGGACGGTGAGGGTGTGCGTCGCGCCCTCGATCGCGAACGACAGCGTCGTGTGCACCGGTGCCGGCGGCCCGCCGAGCGGACGGGCGACGATCTGCCCGGCGTATCCACCCGGGCTCGTCGACTGCGGCCGGACAGTCACACCGACAGTGGCACTGCGGTCGGCGGGAACGCTGACGACCGAACGCTCCAGTCGCAGGCTCGGCTCTAGATCGTCGTCGGAGCCGATGCTGCTGACGTCCGACGACAGCCGCAGGATGACGCGGCGGTCCGACGCGTTGTGATAGGTCAGCTCGCGAGTCACCGGATCGGCCCCGTGGACCAGCCGACCGAGATAGAGCGTCCCGTCCGCGACCGAGATCGAACGACGTACTGCCGCGGCGACGTCGAGCCGGCCGCCGCCCTGGAACGTCACGGGCTGCCCGGGAAGTGTCGTGCTGGTGGAGACCAGCCGGGCCTTGATCTCGTCGGCGGTCCACTCCGGATGCTGCTGCGCGAGGATCGCGGCCGCGCCGGAGACGTGCGGCGTCGCCATCGAGGTGCCGTTGAGTGACGTGTAGTGCTCGTCGAGCAGGTTGCCGATGGAGGTTCCGGCTGCCCGGGCGGCGACGATGTCGACGCCGGGGGCGGTGATCTCGGGCTTGATCGCGCCGTCGCCGAGACGCGGACCGCGGGAGGAGAACGCGGCCGGCTCGTCGTCCTTGGTGACGGCGCCGACGGTGAGCGCGAGGTCGGCGGCGCCAGGTGCGCCGACCTTCTGCTCACCGGGACCGGTGTTGCCGGCGGCGACCACGAAGAGACTGTCGGACGACTCGGTGAGCGCGTTGACAGCCTGGCTGATCGGATCGGTGCCGTTGGATGCCGCGGTCGTGCTCAGGCTCATGCTGACCACGTCGGCCCCCTGCTCGACCGCCCACTCCATGCCGGCGATGATCTGGTCGGAGCTGCCGGAGCCGTCGTCGTCGAGGACCTTGCCGATCATGAGGTCGGCGCCGGGTGCGACGCCCTGTCGGTCGCCGTCCGAGGCGGCGCCGGAGCCGCCGACGGTCGCGGCGACATGGGTGCCGTGGCCGTTGCGGTCCACCGCGACCGCGCTGTCGGGATCGGCGTCGAGGCTGAAGTTCCTGGCCTCGACGACCCGGCCCGCGAGGTCCGGATGGGAGGCGTCGTATCCGGTGTCGAGCACGGCGACCGTGGTGCCGTCGCCGTCGTAGCCGGCGGCCCAGGCCTGCGGCGCGCCGATCTGCGCGACGCTGTGGTGGAGCGTGGCCTCGACCTCGCCGTTCAGCCAGACCTGGCGGTTGCCCGCGAGCCGCGCCGTCGCGGCCGCTGCCTGGCTCCGACGACGTCCTCCCAGGTGGTCCGGATGTGGGCCTTGTCGGCTGCCACCGACACGGTGTTGACGCTGTCGAGCTCCAGCACCGCCTCGGTGCCGTCCGGCGCGGCGGGCATCGCGGTCGCCGGCGCCCGCGGAGCGGCCTCGATCAGCAGCGGCAGCTCGCCGGTCGTGGCGTCGTCGAAGCCGTCGCGCGCGAGCAGGGTGAGGTTGAACAGGTTCGGGTCGAGCGCTCCCGAGTCGAGGTACGGCGCGGCCTCGGCCGGCACCGCGTGCACCTGGCCGTCGGCCTCGTAGATGTGCGGCGGTCGCTGCGGTTCGACCGGCTCCTCGACCCAGGCCGCCTGCCTCCGGTCTGCCGTGACGTGCAGCGCGACGACGTCGCCGGTGAGCAGGGTGATCCGGTAGGTGCCCGGGGCGAGTCCGCGGGCCGACGGTTCGACCGCTCCGGCGACATGGTCCGGGGCGGACGCGGCACCGGCAGTCCCCAGCGACGTGGCCGGCCCGACCAACGCCGTCAGGAGCATCGCGGCGAACGGGGCGCACCTGACGACGGCTCTCCTTCGCGTTGGCGTCGACAGGGGAGCAGTCGCAGAGCTCATCGCGGGGTCCATTCTGAGTCGTGGCGGGTCTCGGAGCCGGTGCCTCCGCAGGCTCGATGCTCACCTTTCGCGGTCCGGATTCGCGAGTGGGTATCTCACCCAATCTTTGGGTCATCGGGCGGATCGGCGTCGGCGATGGCCAGTGCGACCGCCGTACGCGAGTGCACGTCCAGCTTGCGCATCACGGCGCTCAGATGCCGGTCGACCGTTCGCGGCGACAGGAACAACGCCTCTGCGACCTGCCGGTTCGTCAGCCCCTGCGCGACCAGCCGCGCCACCTCGAGCTCGCGCGGCGACAGCGCATTGCCGTAGCCGCGCCGGCCGCCTCGCCACACCCGCGCCACCTCGACGCCGAGCTGCCGGAGCCGGCGCGCCACCCGGTCGGCATCCCAGCGGGCACCGAGCTCCTGCAGCCCCGCCTGCACCGAGAGCAGCGTCTCGGTCGCCGCCGCCGTGCGATCGGCCCGAAGCTGGGCGACGCCGAGTCGCTCGCGGGTCAGCAACATCTGGTACGGCCGGGGCAGGTCGGCCCAAACACCGGCGGCCGCCGTGTAGTGCTCCACGGCGCTCTCGATTTCGTCGCAGCCGGTCGCGACGATACCGCGGCACTCCAGCAGTGCCGCGTGTGGAGCGGGCGCCCGCCGATCGCCGAGGCCCGCGGCGAACCGTTTGACCAGCGCTCCGGCCGCCTCCGCCGCACCGGTCTCGGCCAGTGCCTCGGCGTGGACGGGCACGATCGACGCGTCCCACGGCCACATGTTCTTCGCCTCGAGCGTCCGCAGTGCCGGCCGGCTGACGTCGAGCGCCTCCGCCGGCTTGTCGTCGAGCAGCAACAGCCGGCCGAGTGCCGCGCTGGAGGCGAGCATCCCGTCGATGATGCCGCGCCGGAACAGCTCGGCCACCACGGCGCGCAGTTCGGTCTCCGCCGGCTGCCGGTCGCCGTCGGTAAGTCGTAGCAGCGCGCGGGTGTAGCGCGCCTCCAGCCGCGCCTCCGGCAGCGTGTCGTCGGCATCGATTGCGGCGTCGATGCGCGCGGCCAGGCCGTCCCAGCGGCCGCTGTGCCAGTCGAGGTACGCCGTCGTCAGCGACGCCGAGTTGAGCAGCCGCTCGTACCCCGTCTCCCGCATCAGCTCGACCGCACGGTCCAGCGCGTCTCGGGCCTCGCGGTCCCGGCCCCAGGCGATCGCGACGTGGCCGACGTTCATCAGGCAGCGGGCGTACTGGCGTCGCTCGACCAGCGAACCCGATCGGCCGACGAGCTCCTCGGCTATCGCCCAGCCCTCGGTCTCGCCCAGCATCAGCAGGGCGCTGGCCCGGTCGACCTCGAGGGTCGTGCGTTCCGGGCCGGGTGGGAGCTCCGGCAGCCGCTCGCTCGCCCGGCGCAGCCAGTCGAGATGCTTGGCTCCGGACCAGGCCCGGCCCCGCGGCCACGACAGTGAGATCATCGCCCGAACGGCGAGCTCGGGCCGGCCGGCGAGGTCCGGCAGCGCCGCCTCGGTCTGGACGGCGGCCTCGTCGAACTCGCCGAGCTGGAGCAGCAGCCGCCCGAGCAGGATGCGGAGCTCGCCGCGGTCCGGCTGCACGATCCCGCTCTCGTCGAGCACGGCGGCCAGCGCGCTCGTGACCTGGGTGCCGAGCTCACCGAGGGAGGCCACACCCCACGCGGCAGTCTCGCCGAGCGTCCGGGCGAGGCGGACGCGGCGGTCGAGGGGATGCTCGGCGGCGGTCAGCAGGTCGAGGAGCAGATCGGCCGCCGTCCGGTCGTCGCCGGACTGGAGGGCGAGCGCGGCCGCCGCCTGAGCGTACGTGCTCCACTCCGCGACCTCGTGGGCCTCGCGGTAGTGGCGGCTCAGTCGCGCCACCGGCTCCGGGTCGGTCCCGCGGAGCACCTCGGCCGCGCGGCGATGCAGCCGCCGTCGCTCGGACACCGGGATCGCCGCCTCGACGGCCCGCGACGCCATGACGTGCCGGAAGGCGACGCTGCCTGGCCGTACCTCCTGCAAGAGTCCGGACGCCAGCGCGTCGGCCAGCCCGGCGCGAGTGGCGTCCGGGTCGAGACCGGCGACGTCGGCGAGGACGGTCTCGTCGGCCGGGGCGGCGAGTATGGCCGCGGCCTGCAGGACCGGATGTGCCTCCGGAGGGAGCCGCTGGATGCGTTCGAGGACCGAGTCGCGGACGGTCGGAGGCACCTGGAGATCGGCCAAGGCCCGACGGGACCAGGCGCCGCCACGCCACACGATGTCACCGCGATCGTGGAGCAGCGCCAGACTCTCCTCGACCGCGAGGGCGACGCCGTCGGTGCGCTCGTGGAGGAACTCCACGAAGTCCGCGGACACGCTGTCGGTGTCGAAGGTCGCCGCCACGAGCTGGCTGACCTCGTCGACGGTCAGCGGCGGGATCGGCACGCGGACCTGCGTGAGGTGCGGCGCCGAATGGGACGACAGCCGGAGCAGGAGCGAGCCCTCAGGCACGTCTCGCGGCCGGTAGGTGAGCACCAAACTCAGCCTCGACTCGGGCGACGAGGTGAGCATCAGGAGCAGCTCGAGCGTGGCGGTGTCGGCCCACTGGCCGTCCTCGACCACGAGCACCTCGATGTCGAGCCGGTCGATCACCTCGGCCAGGGCGCGCAGCAGCCGGTGCCGGGTCGCCATCGGGTCAGGGAGCGGGTCCAGCGCTGGCGGCAGATCGTCGGCCCACTCGGGCAGCAGTTGCCGCAGCGCACCGGCCAGTGGGCTCAGCTCGACACCGTCGACGGACCGGCGCCGCAGCGCGTCCAGCAGGGGGCCGAGTGGGAACTGCGGCTCGACCGGCGGGCAGGCGCAGTGCAGGGTGGCGAGATCGTACGACCCGTCCGGGCGCAGTGCCGCTTGGACCAGGCTCGACTTGCCGACTCCGGCGTCGCCCTCGACGAGCACGACCGCGGGCGGCGTCCGGAGCGCCGTCGTGATCGCGGCCCGTTCCCGGGACCGCCCGACGAACACGGAGCCGTGCCGGCCTGCCCGCGTCGGCGGTCGCACCGAGTCAGCCACGTGTCCTCCGTGTCCTCCGGCAGCGGTGGTGGCGCACATCTTCTCGCGATGCGGCTGGTCAGGGCGTCAGGGGCGAGCCGAGCGTGACTCGGTCCCGACCCTGCGCGGCACCGGCGAAGCTGTCGTACGGATAGGCGCTCGAGCCACTGCCACCGCGGACCGACTCGACGCTGTCGGCCCCGAACGTGTAGCGCAGTGCCTCGCCGGGAGAGGCGAACCCGCTGTCGCCGCTCATCCGGAGCGTGCTGTCGTCGACCACCGTCAGCGACATCGGCTCCTCGGTCGGGTCGTCCGCCATGGGTGTCAGGAGGAAGAGCCGCTCGCCGAGGCGGACGACGTCGAAGACTCCCCACAGGTTCGCGAAGCGACCGCAGAAGCGGTCCAGCGCCACACCGCCCGGAGCGGCCGGCTCGTCGGACGGCTTCAGGCCGAGCTCGACCAGGCGTACGAAGCCGAGCGCGTAGAGCCCGGCCAGACCGTCGATGGCGTTGGTCAGGACCGACACCGCGAAGCCGTCGGCCGGGTCGAACTTCGTGCTCGTGATGTGTCCGGGCCAGCCGCCGCCATGCCCCACGACTCGCCGGTCGCCGACCTCCGAGATGTCGAAGCCCAGCCCGTACTCGCTGTCGCGGCTGCCCGTGTCCCACTCAGTCCGCTGCATCTGGCGCTTGGCGGCGTCGGTGAGCAACCGCTCGTCGCCGTGGAAGTGAGCGGCCGCATAACGCACGAGGTCCGACGCCGTGGAGTAGAAGCCGGTCGCCGCGGCCATCGCGCCGGTGCCGACCTGTTCGATCGGGATCCGGCGCTCGGCGTACGACAGGGCGCTGTAGCCGGTCGCATACTCCGCGGCCCGCGCCCGGTTGTAGTCGGGGCCGGTGTCGCCGAGCTCGAGCTGCTCGACGATGTTGTCGCGGACGTAATCGGGATAGGGCTGTCCCGCGGCGGCGGCGATGATCAGCCCGAGCAGGGAGTAGCCGACGTTGGAGTACTTGAACCGCTCGTTCGCGGGCAGGACGTCGGCGCCGTCGGTCCCGATCTCGCGCAGGCGGGCCTCGTCGGGAAACGCCCGGAACAGCTGCCAGTGGTCGCCGTCGCGCCCGTCCCGGATTACGCCGCCGCTGTGTGACAGCAACTCGCGGACCGACACGGCGCCGAGGCCGGTGTCAGCCAGGAACGGCACCCAGTGGGCAGCGGTGTCGTCGAGCCGCAGGGACCCGCGCTCGACGAGCTGGAACACCGCCGTGGCCGTGAACGTCTTGGAGTGCGACGCCACCCGGAACAGGTGCCTCGGCGTCAGCGCGGTAGGCGTCTCGAGGTCGGCCTGGCCATGGGCCGTCGACAGGAGTACGTCGCCGCCGTGGAGCACGGCGGCCTGGATGCCGGGGACGCGGTCGTAGCGCTGCCGGAAGGCGAGCCAGGTGTCGAAGTAGCGGGCGGCGTCGTCGACCAGGGCGCGGGTCAGCTTGGTCATGCCGCCGACCCTAGCCCCACCCCTCGCGCCGAGATTGCGCGTCTTCCCCCTCTCCTTGCGCCGAGATTGCGCGTCTTCCCCACCGACTGGGGAAGGCGCGCAATCTCGGCGCGAATGTGGGTCAGGCTGACTCGGCGGCGACCAGCTCGGCGTCGACGATCAGGTCACCCGTCTCGAGACCGTTGTCGTTGAACGCGATCCCGCCGGTGACCCGGCCCGCGGCCCGGATGTCGTCGGCGGCGCGGGACGCGAGCTCGAGGCGGGTCTTCGGACCACTGACGTTGACCGTCGCGACCTCGGTCCGCATGCTCACCTTCGCCGTCGACTTGGTGCCGCGGATCGCCGTGAGCACCTCGGACGCGGCGGCGAGGACGTCCGGATCGTGCGGGACGGCCGAGATGTCGTCGTCCGGGTCCGGCCAGTTGGCGCGATGGACCGAGCCGTCCTGCCACCACGACCAGACCTCCTCGGTGACGTAGGGGAGGAACGGCGCGAGCAGGCGTAGCTGCACCGACAGCGCCGTCGCGAGCGCTGCCTTGGCCGACGTGGCCGCCGCGTCTCCGCGCGAGCCGTAGGCCCGCTCCTTGACGAGCTCGACGTAGTCGTCGCAGAACGTCCAGAAGAACCGCTCGGCCGTGTCGAGCGCCGTGGTGTAGTCGTACGCTGCGAACGCCTCGGTGGTGGTCTCGACGGTCTGCCGGAGGTCGTGCAGCATCGCCTTGTCGAGCGGCTCGGTGACCTGCCAGGCGTTGTTGCCGGTGGCACCGAGGCCGAGGACGAAGCGGCTGACGTTGAGGACCTTCATCGCGAGTCGCCGGCCGACCTTCATCTCGACCTCGTCGAACGGGCTGTCGAGTCCGGCCCGGGCCCGCGCGGCGCGCCAGCGGACGGCGTCGGCGCCGTACTTCTCGAGGATGTCCGACGGCACGACGACGTTGCCCTTGGACTTGCTCATCTTCTTGCGATCCGGGTCGACGACGAAGCCGGAGATCAGCGCATGCGTCCACGGCGGCGTGCCGTGCTCGAAATGGGCCCGGACGACGCGCGAGAACAACCAGGTCCGGATGATGTCGTGGGCGTGCGTGTCGAGATCCATCGGGAACGTCTTGGCGAACAGCTCCGGGTCGACCTCCCAACCGCAGGCGATCTGCGGTGTGAGTGACGAGGTGGCCCAGGTGTCCATCACGTCGGGGTCGGCCATGAAGCCGCCGGGCTGGCCGCGCTGACTCTCCTCGTAGCCCTTCGGCGCCTGCGACGCCGGGTCGATCGGCAGCTCGGACTCGTCGGCGAGGATTGGATTGTCGTAGTCCGGCTCGCCTTCGGCGTCGAGCGGATACCAGACCGGGAACGCGACCCCGAAGAACCGCTGCCGGCTGATCAGCCAGTCGCCGTTGAGGCCGTCGACCCAGTTCGTGTAGCGGTGCCGCATGTGCTCGGGGATCCACTCGATCTCGGCGCCCCGGGCGACCAGCTTGCCGCGCAGCTCCGGGTCGCGGCCGCCGTTCTTGATGTACCACTGGCGCGAGGAGATGATCTCCAGCGGCTTGTCGCCCTTCTCGAAGAACAGTGTCATCCGCTGGATCGGGGCCGGTTCGCCGTCGAGGTCGCCGGACTCCTTCAGGGCCTCGACCATCGCCTTGCGGCTGGAGAAGACGGTCTTGCCGGCGAGCTGCTCGTAGAGTCCCTTGCCCTCGTCGGTCGCGATCCAGGTGGGGATGTCGCGGTGCAGCCGGCCGTCCCGGCCGATGACGGTGCGCGTGGGGAGCTGCAGCTCGCGCCACCACTGGACATCGGTCAGGTCGCCGAAGGTGCAGCACATCGCGATGCCGCTGCCCTTGTCCCGCTCGGCGGCGGGGTGCGCCAGGACGGGGACCTCGACCCCGAAGATCGGCGACCGGACCGTGGCGCCGAACAGTGGCGCGTAGCGCTCGTCGTCGGGGTGCGCGATCAGCGCGACGCAGGACGCGATCAGCTCCGGCCGGGTGGTCTCGATGTAGACAGGTTCGCCGCCGTCGCGGTGGAACGCGACCCGGTGGAAGTGGCCCGGATGTTCCCGCGCCTCCTGCTCCGCCTGCGCGACCGCGGTCTGGAACGTGACGTCCCAGACGGTTGGTGCCTCGGCCTGGTAGGCCTCCCCCCGGGCCAGGTTGTGCAAGAACGCCCGCTGCGAGACGGCTCGGGCATGGTCACCGATCGTGGTGTAGAGCAGCGACCAGTCCACCGACAGGCCGAGCGTCCGCCACAGCTGCTCGAAGACCTTCTCGTCCTCCTCGGTCAGCAGGTTGCAGAGCTCGATGAAGTTGCGACGGCTGATCGAGACCTGGTTCTTCGGGTCGGGCTTCGCCGGAGGGGTGAAGTCCTCGACGTACGGCAGGCTCGGGTCGCACCGGACGCCGTAGTAGTTCTGGACCCGGCGTTCGGTCGGGAGGCCGTTGTCGTCCCAGCCCATGGGGTAGAAGACGTGTTTGCCCCGCATGCGTTGAAACCGGGCGATGAGGTCCGTGTGGGTGTAACTGAAAACATGTCCGACATGGAGGGAGCCGGAGACGGTAGGCGGTGGCGTGTCGATCGAGTAGACGGCGGTGCGGTCTTCTGCGGTCCGGTCGAAGCGGTAGGTGCCCTGCTGCTCCCAGCGGGCAGTCCACTTTGCTTCGAGGCCTTCGAGACTGGGCTTGTCCGGGATCGCGGTCGGGCGCGCGAGGTCCGCCGGACGGTCAGCGGCGAGTTCGGGTGTCGTCACAGTGGATCACCTTCGTGGGGTGTCGGTCGGCGCTGGGCTCAGGGATGGAGGAGCCCAGGGGGCGGAGGCGGCGCTCAGTGGCGCACGACTACTCGGGCTCTGGCGCCGCCACCGGGCGAGCGGCTGACGCGAGCCGAGTGAAATGTCCGTCCAGGGACCATGACCGACAGTGTAGGGCTCCCACGGCCACGGTGCGTAACCGATATGGTCGGCCGCCCACCGTGCACTCCTAGACTGAAGGCCCGATGACCAGCAAGCCGCCATCAGACGCCGCCACCGCCACGTACGCCGATGTCCAACGTGCGTTGCTGGCGCGCTGGCCCGAGACCCGGCTCGACCCCACCCTGGCGCGCATCAAGGCGCTGGTCGATCTGCTCGGCGATCCCCAGACCGCCTATCCGGTCATCCAGCTCACCGGCACCAACGGCAAGACGTCGACCGGGATCATGATCGACACGCTGCTGCGCGGGCTGGGCCTGCGCACCGGCCGGTTCACCAGTCCGCATCTGGAGTCGATGACCGAGCGGATCTCGCTCGACGGCGCGCCGATCGACACCGACACCTTCGTCCGCACGTACACCGACGTCGCGCCGTACCTCGAGGTCGTCGACCGCTCCGGCCCGCATCCGCTGTCGTACTTCGAGACGATCACCGGGATGGCGTACGCCGCGTTCTCCGACGCGCCGGTCGACGTCGCGGTCGTCGAGGTCGGCATGGGCGGGCAGTGGGACGCCACCAACGTCGTCGACGCCCAGGTCGCGGTCGTGACGCCGATCGCGGTCGACCACGCCCACTACCTCGGCGACCGGCCCGAGGCGATCGCGGAGGAGAAGGCCGGGATTATCAAGCCCGACTCCTTCGTCGTGCTCGCGCCACAGCCCGTGGAGGCCGCCGAGGTTCTGCTGCGGCGCGTCGCCGAGGTCGGGGCGACGGCCGCGCGCGAGGGAGTCGAGTTCGGCCTCCTGAGCCGGCAGTCGGGCGTCGGCGGCCAGCTCATGACGCTGCGCGGGCTCGCCCGGGAGTACGACGAGGTCTTCCTGCCGCTCTATGGCGCCTATCAGGCGCACAACGCCGCCCTGGCGCTGGCCGCGGTCGAGGCGTTCGTCGGCGGGATCGAGCTGGACATCGACGCCGTACGCGAGTCGTTCGCCCAGGTCGTCGCGCCCGGGCGGCTCGAGGTCGTACGCCGTAGCCCCACCATCGTGCTCGACGCGGCGCACAACCCGGCCGGCTGTGAGGCCACGATGGAGGCGATGCAGGAGGCGTTCGCGTTCAGCCCGCTGATCGGCGTCGTCGGCGTGATGGCCGACAAGGAAGCCGAGGAGATGCTCGCCCACTTCGAGCCGGTGATGGCGCAGATCGTGTGCACGCAGAACTCCACGTCGCGGGCGCTCCCCGCCGGCGAGCTCGGGGATCTGGCGGAGGGCATCTTCGGACCCGACCGGGTGCACATCCATCCCCGGCTCGACGACGCGCTCGACGTGGCGGCTGGGCTCGCCGAGGAGGGCGGATCCTACGGCGAGGCGCTGGGCAGCGGCGGGGTTCTCGTCATCGGCTCGGTCGTGACGGCAGGAGAGGCCCGCACCCTCTTGGGCGGCCAGCGCTGATGCGGGCGATGTGCGCCAGCGTCCTCGCGCTGGAGTCGGTGATCCTGCTGCTCACCGCGCCGACCCTCGTCGCCGTCACCGACGTCGACGTTGCCTGGGCCCTGACGGCCGGGCTCGGCCTGGGGCTGCTGGCGATCGTGGCGGCCGCGTCCTTGCGCGCGCCGTTCGGATACTGGCTCGGTCACGTGGTCCAGGCCGGCGCGGTCGCGATGGGGTTCTTGCTGCCGGTGATGTTCTTCCTCGGCACCCTCTTCGCGGCCTTGTGGGTGCTGGCCCTCGTCCTCGGGCGCCGGGTCGACGAGGCCAAGGCCGCCCGCACCGGCTCGACGTGAGAGTTCTCAGCCGTCATTCGCCCTCCAGCGCCAGAGAGCGCTGACAACTCCGCGGGTGCACGTCGCTAGGGTGACGACCCATGACGGAGCGCACCCTTGTCCTGCTGAAGCCCGACGCCGTCCGACGGGACCTGGTCGGCGAGATCATCGGCCGCTACGAGACCAAGGGCCTGTCGATCGTCACGCTGGACTGGCGGCACATCGACGGCGACTTCGCCGATCAGCACTACGCCGAGCACATCGAGAAGGCCTTCTACCCACCACTGCGCGAGTTCGTCTGCTCCGGGCCGATCGTCGCGATGGTGCTCGAGGGCGACACGGCGATCGAGGTCGTTCGCATGCTCAACGGCGCGACCGACGGCCGGAAGGCCGATCCCGGGTCGATTCGGGGCGATCTGTCCCTGTCGAACCGGGAGAATCTCGTCCACGGCTCCGACTCCGCCGAGTCCGCCAAGCGCGAGATCGCCCTCTGGTTCCCCGGCCTGGCCTGACCGCGACACTGGGAGGACCCCATTCGCGCGACACGCCCGCGTGTGCGCGAATTCGCTCCTCCCAGCGCCGAGTGCGCGCGCGTGTCGCGCCCGGATGTACGGGCATACCCGACTTAGCCTGTGACGGTGGCCGGCCCTCGGCCACAACGCCGACAGCCAATGCGCGGTGGGCACGCACGAGTCGGGTGGTCCATGGGCAACAGCTTCATCGGCCGCGACATGGCCGTTGATCTGGGCACCGCCAACACCCTGGTCTATGTCCGGGGGCGCGGTGTCCTCCTCAACGAGCCCTCCGTCGTCGCGCTCAACTCACAGACCCACGAGATCCTCGCCGTCGGCCACGAGGCCAAGCGGATGCTCGGGCGTACGCCCGACAGCATCACCGCGATCCGTCCGATGCGCGACGGTGTCATCGCCGACTTCGAGTCGACCGAGCAGATGCTGCGGCTGTTCATCCAGCAGGTGCACCGGCGCCGCTACTTCGCCAAGCCGCGGCTCGTCGTCTGCGTTCCCAGCGGGATCACGTCGGTCGAGCAGCGGGCCGTCAAGGAGGCGGGCTATCAGGCCGGCGCTCGCCGCGTCTACATCGTCGAGGAGCCGATGGCGGCCGCGATCGGCGCCGGGCTGCCGGTGCACGAGGCGACCGGCAACATGGTCGTCGACGTCGGCGGCGGCACGACCGAGGTCGCGGTCATCTCGCTCGGCGGCATCGTCACGAGTCTGTCGATCCGGACCGCCGGCGACGACTTCGACCAGGCGCTGGTGAGCTGGTTCAAGAAGGAGCACTCGCTCCTCCTCGGTGAGCGGACCGCCGAGCAGATCAAGGTCGAGCTCGGCTCGGCGTTCCCGCGGCCGGACGAGCCGGAGGCTGACATCCGCGGCCGGGACATGGTGTCCGGCCTCCCGCGGACCGTGACGGTCGCCAGCGCGGAGATCCGCAGGGCGCTCGAGGAGCCGCTCAACGCCGTCGTTGACGCCGTCCGTACCACGCTCGACAAGACCCCACCCGAGCTCGCCGGCGACATCATGGATCGGGGTCTCGTGCTCACCGGCGGCGGCGGACTGCTGCGCGGGCTCGACGAGCGGCTGCGCCACGAGACCGGTATGCCGGTCCATGTCGCGGACGACCCGCTGCACTCGGTCGCCATGGGCGCCGGCAAGTGCGTCGAGGAGTTCGAGGCGCTGCAGCAGGTCCTGGTGTCCGAGCCGCGGCGGTGAGGTCGAGCCATGCGCCTGTCCTCGCCTCGCGACGATCGCCGGCCCCGCGCCGTGGCGGTCGCGCTCGCCATGGCCGCCGTCACGATCATCACGGTCGACGCGACCGCCGGTGACGACTCCCCGGTCGACCCGCTCCGCTCGGCCGGCGGCGAGGTGTTCGGGCCCGTCGAGAGCGGCCTCGACGAGGCGACCCGGCCGATCGAAGCGGTCGCGGACCAGGTCACGACTGTCGACGGGCTCCGCGACGACAACGCCCGGCTGCAGGCCGAGAACGACCGGCTCCGGGCCGAGCTCGAGACGGCCGGGATCGACCGTGCGCGGATCGACGCCCTGGCCGAGATGACCCGGTTCGGCGACCAGCACGGCGTCGACCTGGTCACCGCGCAGGTGATCGCCATGGGTCCGGCGCAGTCGTTCTCCCAGGCCGTCACGATCGACGCGGGCACGGCCGACGGCGTCGAGTCGGACATGACCGTCCTCAACGACCAGGGACTCGTCGGCCGCGTGCTGCGGGCCGACCTCCACACCGCCACGGTGTTGCTGATCGTGGACGCGTCGTCGGTCGTCGGCGGCCGGCTCGGGACGGATCTCGAGCTCGGCATGCTCCGCGGCGACGGCGAACTGTCCGACGTCGGCCGCCTGACGCTGACGACCATGGACCCGACGGTGGAGCCGGCGACCGGCGACATCGTCGTCACCTGGGGCTCACGAGGGGGAACTCCCTACGTCGCGGGCGTCCCGATCGGCCGGATCGAGTCGGTCGAGTCGAGCCCGCGGGACCAGTCGTCGTCGGCCCGGGTGGTGCCGTACGTCGACTTCTCCGCACTCGACCTGGTCGGCGTCGTCATCGGTGCCTCGCCGCCCGGAGACCGGACCGAGCGGGCCGCGCCGGGGGAGGGCCGCTGAGATGGCGGTGCTGCGCGTGCTGGTCTATACAGCGCTGGTCGTGCTGGCGATCGGCCTCCAGGTCGGACCGTTCTCGGAGCTGGCGATCCACGGCGTCGCGCCGGACCTGCTGCTGTTGGTCGTCGTGGCCGTCGGGCTCGTGCACGGACCTGAGCGGGCGGCGCTGATCGGCTTCGTCGGCGGTCTGGCTCTCGACCTCGCGCCGCCGGCGGACCATGTCGCCGGTCGATGGGCGCTGGCGCTGGTCGTCGTGGGATTCCTCGTCGGCCTCGTACGTGACGACGCCCGGCAGGGCCCACTCGGCATCGTCGGCGCCGTGGCGGCCGCGTCGTTCGTCGGCACGTCGATCTTCGCGCTGTCCGGACTGATCCTCGACGAGCCGGGCGTCACCGTCGGCGGGGTCCTCGAGGTCATCCCGATCGCCGTGCTCTACGACACCGCGCTCGCGCTGCTGACCGTTCCCCTGCTGATGGCCCTCGGTCGCCGGCTCGAGCCGGACCGCGACGAATGGGTGCGCGCCGCATGACCACGCGTCCGTCCTTTGCGCCGAGATTGCGCGTCTTCCCCGAGAGATCGCGCTACCCGGCCGTCTCCACGTCCTGCATCGCGGGGAAGACGCGCAATCTCGGCGCGAGCAACCGAGGACCGCGATGACCACGCGTCCGCGCCTGGTCGTGGTGCAGGTGCTGATCCTGGCGCTGTTCGGGACCTTGCTGGTGCGGCTGTGGTATCTCCAGATGGCCAGCGGCGACACCTATCGCGAGCAGGCGGCCGACAACGCCGTCGAGGACGTCATCGTGCAGCCGCATCGCGGTCTCATCGTCGACGCGATGGGCCGACCGCTCGCCGCGAACCGGTCGTCCTGGGTGGTCTCGATCGACCGGACTGCCCTGGGCAACCTGAGCGAGTCGGAGCAGTCGCGGGTGCTGCATCGGGTCGCCGCCACCCTCGACGTTCGCTACGCCGACGTCTTCGGACTTAGTCGGCTATGTGGTGAGCCCGGTGCACCGCAGCCGCCGCGCTGCTGGAACGGCTCGCCCTACCAGCCCGTGCCGGTCGCCGAGGACGTACCCCAGGACCTGGCGATCGCGATCCAGGAACGCAGTGAGGACTACCCGGCCGTCATCGCCGAGGAACAGACCGTCCGCGCCTATCCGCAGCCGTTCGGAGTCAATGCCGCACATCTGCTCGGCTACCTGACGCCGATCACCGCCGACGAGTACGACCGGGCGCTGGACGACTCCGACCCGTCGTTGAACGCCGGGTCGCTGGTGGGCCGGGCCGGGCTCGAACGGTCCTACGACCGTGATCTGCGCGGCATGCCGGGAGCGCGCGGCGTCGAGGTCGACTCGCTCGGACGTACAATCGGCTCTGGCCCGTTTGAGCCGCCGGAGCCGGGCGCCACGCTCGTGACGAGCATCGACGCGCGAGTGCAGGCGATCGCCGAACGCGAGTTGGCGAAGGCGATCCGGGTCGCTCGCCACACCCGCGACGAGGTCACCGGCCGCGACTACGAGGCGACCTCCGGAGCGGTCGTCGTCCTCGACCCCGACAACGGCCAGGTCGTCGCCTCGGCGAGCTACCCGACCTACGACCCGAGCGTCTGGGTCGGCGGGATCACCGAGTCGCAGCTGTCGAGGTTGTACGACAAGCGCGCCGGCGAGCCACTGCTGTCGCGACCGACCCAGGCGCAGCTCGCACCGGGCTCGACGTGGAAGCCCATCATGGCGGCCGGTGCGCTGGAGCACGGCTACGACCGATCCGACCGGCTCGACTGCTCCAGCGACCTCCTGGTCGGCGACCGGGTCTTCAAGAACTACGAGTCGGCGTCCTACGGCCCGATCACCTTCGCGCAGGCGCTCCAGCTGTCGTGTGACACGTTCTTCTATCGGATCGGCTACGACAAGTGGCTCGACGCCGGCGGCGACTCCGGTGACGTCCAGACCCGCGACGTCCTGGTCGGCAACGCCAAGAACTTCGGTTTCGGCAGCCCCACCGGCGTCGACCTGCCGGGTGAGGCGAGTGGCCGGATCGCCGATCGACGGTGGAAGCGCGCCTACTGGGAAGACAACAAGGACTACTACTGCAAGCTCGGCAACGAGAACGAGTACGACTACGAGCACGTGTTCGCGCGGGAGTTCTGTGTCGACGGCTGGCGCTACCGCGCCGGCGACGCGGTCAACTTCTCGATCGGCCAGGGCGACACGATCGTGACGCCGCTGCAGCTCGCCGTCGCCTACGGCGCACTGGCCAACGGCGGCACGCTGTGGGAGCCGACGCTCGGCAAGGCGGTCGTCTCGTCCAGTGGTGAGCTGATCCGGCGGATCGAGCCGCAGCGGGCCGGCCGGGTGCCGGTGTCGAGGGCCAACCTGCACTACATCGACCGCGCCCTCGTCGGCACCCCGAAGATCGGGACGATGGCCTGGAAGATGGTCGGCTTCCCACTCGACCAGGTCCACATCCGGGCCAAGACCGGCACCGCCGAGGTCTACGGGAAGCAGACGACGTCGTGGCTCGCGACCTACGACCGCAACTTCGTCGTGGTGATGATGATCGAACAGGGCGGCACCGGGTCCGGCACGTCAGGCGACGCGGTGCGGCACATCTGGGAGGCGCTCTACGGCGTCAAGGGGAGCAAGGCCGATCCCGGTCGCGCCGCGATTCCCGGCGTCACGCCACCCACCGACCTCCCTCGGTTCGAGCCCGACGGCCACATCCGCGCCCCGACCTCCGTCTCCGCTGAGCGGGACGGAAACACCGGCGATTCGGGCAACCAGCCGCAGGAGCGCCACGCCCAGCGGAGGGAGAAGCCGAGATGACCGCGGTCGCGCCGGCCCGCGCCCGGGTGACGACGACCCGGCCCCTGCCGCTGTGGCGCCGGCTCGACTGGCTCCTGATCGGCAGCGTGGCCGGGCTCTGCGCGATCGGCTGCCTGCTCGTCTGGTCCGCGACGGTCAACCAGACCGAGCTCACCGGCGGCGACGACACCGCCTACCTCGCCAAGCAGGCCACGAACGTCGTCGTGGGCGCCGCGCTGGCGGCACTGGTGGCGGCCACCGACCACCGTGCCTTGCGGATCTGGGCGCCGGCGATCTACCTGACGTCGATCGCCGGATTGCTGCTGATCTTCGTGCCCGGCATCGGGACGACGATCAACGGCTCCCGGTCGTGGCTGACCATCGGCGGTCTGACGATGCAGCCGGCCGAGTTCGCCAAGCTCGGGATCCTCATCGGGATGGCCCTGGTGCTGGCCGAGCGCGCCGAAGGGCGGCTGCGTACGCGGTCGACCGGCTCCGATCTGGTCCCGGCGTTGCTGATCGCCGCGTTGCCGGCGCTGCTGATCCTCGCCCAACCCGACCTCGGCACGCTGATCGTTCTGACCGCGATCGTCTTCGGGATCGTCGCTCTGGCCGGCGCCGGCAAGCGCTGGCTGATCGGCTTGCTCGCGGTCGGAGCCGCCGCGGTGGCCGCCGCGATCGCCGTGGGGCTGCTGGCCGACTACCAGCTCGACCGGTTCCGGGCGTTCACCGATCCGTCGCTCGACCCGAAGGGCGCGGGCTACAACACGATCCAGTCGCGGGTGGCCGTCGGCAACGGCGGGTTGTTCGGCCAGGGACTGTTCGACGGGTCGCAGACGCAGGCCGGCTTCGTGCCCGAGCAGCACACCGACTTCGTCTACACCGTGGCCGGCGAGGAGCTGGGTCTGGTCGGCGCCGGTCTGATCATCGTCTTGTTCACGATCGTGGTCTGGCGGGCCCTGCGGATCGCCCGGCGGGCCGGTGACCTGTTCGCCCGGCTCGTCGCCGTCGGAGTGGCGTGCTGGTTCGGTTTCCAGGCGTTCCAGAACATCGGCATGTGCCTCGGCATCATGCCGGTCACCGGCGTCCCGCTGCCGTTCGTGTCCTACGGCGGCACGTCGATGTTCGCGTCGCTGATGGCTGTCGGCCTGCTGATCAACGTGCACCTGCGTACTGACCACCGCCACGGCCTCGGCGTCATCGTCCGCTCGCACCTGGCCCGCTCACGCCGCTGAGCCGACGCTGGGAGGTCCCAGTTTGCGAGACACGCCCGCGGGTCGTCGCCTTCTGGGTCCTTCCAGTGCTGAGTGGGGCCGTTCGGCCCGTGCCGACGTGGTGCCGGGTGGAGGACCATGACGGCGTAGGAGGCTGCGATGGATCCGAACCAGGCTGTCGTCGCGCGCTTCTCGGCGGCCTTCGGGTCCGGCGACGTCGACGCGATCATGGCGCTGATGACCGAGGACTGCGTGTTCGAGTCGACCGGGCCGGCGCCGGACGGCGGGCGCGTCGACGGCCAGGCCGCCGTCCGCCAGGTGTGGGAGGAACTGTTCGACGGCACGGCGGGCGCCCGGTTCGACGAGGAGGAGTCGTTCGTCTCCGGCGACCGGGCGGTGCTGCGGTGGCGTTACACGTGGACCAACGGCGACGGGTCGCCGGGCCACGTACGCGGCGTCGACGTGCTGCGGCTGCGGGACGGCAAGGTCGCCGAGAAGTTCTCGTACGTGAAGGGCTGACCGCAACCATCTCGCGAAGTACGCTCCGTTAGGCTGGAACGCCCACGTCAGCCCCGATTCCAAGCGAGTGAGGCCATGCCCGTCGAGTCCGTGTTCGAGCGACTCGAGCCGCTGCTGCCGACGGTCCAAAAGCCCATCCAGTACGTCGGCGGCGAGCTCAACTCGACGCCGAAGGAGTGGGGCTCTGCGTTGGTGCGCTGGGCGCTGATGTATCCCGACGCCTACGAGGTCGGCCTGCCCAACCAGGGCGTCCAGATCCTCTACGAGATCCTCAACGAGCGCGACTGGATCCTCGCGGAGCGGACCTACTCGGTGCTTCCCGACATGGAGCAGGTGATGCGGGACCACGACATCCCGCAGTTCACCGTCGACGCGCATCGTCCGGTCGCCGCGTTCGACGTACTCGGCCTGTCGTTCGCGACCGAGCTCGGCTACACCAACCTGCTGACCGCCCTCGACCTGGCCGGCGTCCCCTTGCACGCGGCCGACCGTGACGACAGCCATCCGCTCGTGCTGGCCGGCGGCCACGCGGCGTTCAACCCGGAGCCGATCGCCGACTTCCTCGACGCGGCCGTCCTCGGCGACGGCGAGGAGGTCGTCCTCGCAATCAGCGAGGTGATCCGCGAGTGGAAGGACGAGGGCTCGCCCGGCGGCCGTGACGAGCTGCTGATGCGACTCGCCGTCTCCGGTGCGGTCTATGTCCCGAAGTTCTATGACGTGTCCTACCTGCCCGACGGCCGGATCCAGCGCGTGGCGCCCAACCGGCCGGGCGTGCCGTGGCGAGTCGCGAAGCACACCCTGATGGACCTCGACTCGTGGCCGTACCCGAAGCAGCCGCTGGTGCCGCTCGCTGAGACGGTCCACGAGCGCTACTCGGTCGAGATCTTCCGTGGCTGCACTAGGGGCTGTCGCTTCTGCCAGGCCGGCATGATCACCCGGCCCGTACGCGAGCGCAGCATCACCACGATCGGCAACATGGTCCAGGGCGGCATCGAGAAGAGCGGCTTCGAGGAGGTCGGCCTGCTCAGCCTGTCGAGCGCCGACCACTCCGAGATCGGCGACGTCGCCAAGGGCCTGGCCGACCGCTACGACGGCAGCAACGTCTCGCTGTCGCTGCCGTCCACCCGGGTCGACGCGTTCAACATCACCCTGGCCAACGAGCTGAGCCGCAACGGCCGCCGGTCCGGCCTGACCTTCGCGCCCGAGGGCGGCAGCGAACGGCTGCGCAAGGTGATCAATAAGATGGTCACCGAGGACGATCTGATCCGGACGGTCGCGACGGCGTACTCCAACGGCTGGCGGCAGGTGAAGCTCTACTTCATGTGCGGCCTCCCGACCGAGACCGACGACGACGTCCTGCAGATCGCCGAGCTCGCCAAGCGGGTCATCGACACGGGAAGGGAAGTATCCGGACGTCGAGATATCAGGTGCACGGTGTCGATCGGCGGGTTCATCCCGAAGCCGCACACGCCGTTCCAGTGGGCGTCGCAGCTCGACCACCAGACGACCGACGACCGGCTCGCCAAGCTCCGCGACGCGCTGCGATCGGACAAGCGCTACGGCCGGGCGATCGGCTTCCGCTACCACGACGGCAAGCCCGGCGTCGTCGAGGGCCTGCTGAGCCGTGGCGACCGCCGGGTCGGCCGGATCATCGAGGCGGTGTGGCGCGACGGCGGCCGGTTCGACGGCTGGAGCGAGCACTTCTCGTACGACCGCTGGGCCAAGGCCGCCGACCTGGTCCTCGCCGAGACGCCGGTCGACCTCGACTGGTACACCGTCCGCGAACGCGACTACGCCGAAGTGCTTCCATGGGACCACCTCGACTCGGGTCTCGACCGCGACTGGCTCTGGGAGGACTGGCAGGCCGCCATCGATCCCAGCGGCGCCGTCGAAGTCGAGGACTGCCGCTGGACGCCCTGCTTCGACTGCGGTGTCTGCCCCCAAATGGACACCGAGATCCAGATCGGACCGACCGGCAGGAAGCTGCTGCCCATCGCCTCGGTCTCGTGAGCGCCGAGGCTGGACCGGCGAATCGACATTACGGGGGTCTGGACCCCCACGATGTCGATTCTCGCGTCGCGGTACGCCGGGCCGCCGATGCCGACGTCAGGTCCCTGATCGAGTTGCGAGCGACCTGGAAGCGCGGGCCGGTGGACGCGGCGTACGTCGCGGCCTTCGAGCAGTGGTGGCGACGCGAGCGCGATCAGCGAGTCACCTGGCTGGCCTCGATCGACGACCGCCCCGTCGGCATGCTCAACATGCTGGTCTTCACCCGGATGCCGACGCCGGAGCGACTGCGATCGCAGTGGGGTTATGTCGCGAACGTGTTCGTGCTCGAGGAGCTCCGCAACACCGGCATCGGCCGCCGTCTCGTGGCCGCTGCGACGGCCTATGCGGACGAGCATGACTTCGCCCGGATCGTCCTGAGCCCGTCCCCGCGGTCGGTGCCGTTCTATCGCCGTGCCGGGTTCGACTTCGACAACACGCTGATGACGCGGCACCACGCCTGAGCGTCGCATCGGTACGTGACGCGTGCACCGAAAGGCACCGCCCGCTCCGTACGGTGCATGTGTCACGTACGGATGACCGCGGGACGGACGGCCGATGCGGCGGCGGCCGCCCGAGTCGTACCGTGCACGCATGACGCAGCCGACGGCCCACTACACCCACGGGCACACCGAAGCCGTGCTGCGGGTCCACGGCTGGCGTTCCGTCGCCAACTCCGCCGCCTACCTGCGACCCCACCTGCGGCCGGGCCGGGAGCTGCTCGACGTGGGATGCGGCCCCGGAAGCCTGACGATCGATCTGGCCCGTGAGGTCACCCCGGGCCGGGTCGTCGGCCTCGATTCGTCAGAGGACGTCCTCGCCGAGGCGCGGACCGCGGCAGCCGCTGCCGACATCGAGATCGAGCTGCGCACCGGCGACGTCTATGCCCTGGACCTGCCGGACGACTCGTTCGACATCGTCCACGCCCACCAGCTCCTCCAGCACCTGCCCGATCCCGTCGCCGCGCTGGTCGAGATGCGTCGGGTGTGCCGCCCCGGCGGCGTCGTCGCGGTCCGTGAGGCCGACTTCGCCACCGCCTCGGCCCAGCCCGACATCGTGACCGAGTGGGTCGACGTGTACGCCACGACGGCCCGGGCCCTCGGTGGCGAGCCGTACGCCGGCCGCTACCTGCTCGGCTGGGTCCATGCGGCCGGGTTCGACGACGTCACGTGTACGGCGAGCGCCTGGTGCTTCGCCACGGCCGAGGACCGAGCCTGGTGGGGCGGCTCGTGGGCCGAGCGGGTCGAGTCGTCGACGTACGCGCTCGAAGCCGTCCGTCGCGGCATCTCGACGCCGGAGCGCAACGCGGCGATCGGCCGGGCCTGGCGCGAGTGGTCGGCCGACCCGGACGGCTCGTTCACGATCACGCACACGGAGATCGTGGCCCGCGCCTAACGAGCGTCAGCGCTTGGCGTTCTCGAGCGTCTCGACGGTGGTCTTGCCCTTCGGCTCGGTCACCGAGCACACCACCTCGCGATCCTCCTGGGCGACCCACGACCGCTCGGTGGGGTAGAGGTACTGCATCTCGAGCTCGGACCTCCGATACGCCAGGCCGACGAAGTCGGCGAACCGCTGCTTGCAGCCGCGGTCGGCCAGCCGAGTCACCCGGTCGGCCCCGGGGTAGTCGGCGCCGTCGAGGTCGAACGTGCCGTAAACCTCGGCGTCGTGCGGATCGGTGCACGGCACGCCGCCGACGTCGGCGACCTCGCCGTTGGGCTTGGGCAGGTCGAAGCAGTCGCCGACCTGGATGTCGAAGGCCGACACGTCTCCTCCCGACGTGATCTCGCCGGCCTCGTTGCGGTCAGCGCCCTCTTGGAGTCCGGCCACGACGCCAGCGATGACCAGGCCGAGCACCGCCACCCCGACCACGACGAGCGTGACGATGAGCCCGGTGCGCTTCTTGCGGAGCGGTGGCGGTGGCGGTGGTCCGTACGACGGGTAGCCGCCAGGCACCGGGGGCGGATAACCATCGGGCGGTGGTGGCGGGGGATAGCCGCCGGGTGGCGGGGCCGAGGGATACGACGGCTGGCCGGGAGGCGGGCCCCCCGGGGGCATGGGAGGCTGATCGGTCATCTCGACCCTTCGGACCATGAGCAGAGCGGGCCCGGCAGGCTAACACGCCGCCCGGTCAATCGACCGGGTCTCAGGTCCGTGGCTCGCCGTTGTGGGCACCCACCGGCCTCCTGGTGGGCGCGGAGGTAGCCTCAGGCCTCGTGGCCGATTCGCCGAAGTACGCCAACGCCGAGGCGCCGCATCCGCAGTTGCCGGTGGCGTCGCGGGTCCGGCTGCGCTACGCCAAGCGGGGCCGGCTGCGCTTCACGTCGCATCGCGACTTCGGCCGCGCCCTGGAGCGGGCGGTCCGACGCGCCGGGATCCCGGTGGCGTACTCCAGCGGCTTCAACCCGCACCCGCGGATCTCCTACCTTGGCGCGTCGCCGACCGGTGCGGCCAGCGAGGCGGAGTACGCCGAGATCGCCCTGACCGAACGGCTGGCGCCCGAGGACGTACGAGTGGCGCTGGACGCGGCGCTGCCCGACGGCATCGACGTCGTCGACGCGGTGGTCGCCGGGCCCGACGCGCTCGCCGACCGGATCCAGGCCAGTGTGTGGGAGATCACCCTGACCGACGTCCCGGTCGCCTCGGTGGCGGCCGCGATCGAGGCGTTTCTGGCCCGGGAAGGTGTGGAAGTGTCGCGGATGACGAAGAAGGGCCTGCGGACGTTCGATTGCCGGGCCGCGGTCGTCCGGGCCGAGGTCCGACCCGCCGACGATGCGGGTTCTGACGACAGGTATGCGATACTGCAAATGGTGTTACGGCACGGTACGCCGTCCGTACGCCCCGACGATGTTCTCGCTGGACTCGGTGATGTCGCGGGGCTTCGCCCCCAGGTTCCGCCCATGTTGAACCGCGTGGCGCAAGGCCCTCTCGACGCGCAGACCGGCACGGTGGGCGACCCGCTCGCCCCGGACCGCGACACGTCGACCGTTCCGAGGGACGGTCATGTTGACCGCGGCGGGGAGACGGCCGCCGACTGACGCAAACGGAGCGTCGTCGGACCGGAAGAGGCTTGCGCCTGCGGTGACCACGGTCGCCGCCGGCGACCGAGATGCCCTCGTGGGGCGGTGACGCCCGGGGGCGAAGGAGAGAGATGCTCGACGAGAGCACCACGACCGACGATCAGCGCAGCGGCACAACCGAATCGGCCGAGCCGGCCAAACAGCCGGCCACCCGGCGCCGCCGGGCCGCCTCGCGGCCGGCCGGCCCGCCCGACACCCTGCCGGGCACCGATCCGCAGGAAGCGGCGGTGATCCATCCGGCCGACGAGTCCGCGCCGACCGACGGCGTCGCCACGGCCGAGCCGTCGGCGACCACCAAGAAGACGACCAAGAAGTCAACCAAGAAGACGGCGGCGAAGAAGTCCGCCGCCAAGAAGACCGCGGCGAAGTCGACCGCGAAGGCCGCGACCGCGAAGAAGTCGGCCACCAAGAGGACGACCAAGAAGTCGGCCAAGCAGGCAGCAGCAGCGGAGCCGGCGACCGCGCCAGCCGAGTCGGCCGGGGCGACCGAGGCTGCCGAGGACACCACGCCGGCTGCCGCCGACAAGGAGTCGGGCGACGGCACCGGCCTGTTCTCGCCGGTCTTCAAGGCCCCCGAGCCCTCGGCCGCCAAGCCGAAGCAGCGGGCCGACCGCGACCGCGATCGTGACCGCAGCGACGAGACCGACGACCGGTCGAAGGACGACGAGGCCGACTCCACCGACACCGACGCCGACGATTCCGGACGTGAGGGCGCGCAGCGTCGTCGCCGTCGTCGCGGCGGCCGTCGCCGGCGCAAGTCCGGCGGCTCGGCCGGCGACGACAACGGCTCCAACGGCGACGACGACTCCGAGTCCGGCGACCGGGCGGAGTCCGGGGCCGGCGCCGACGACTCCGACGGCGGGGACGGCGACGGCTCCGCAACCCGGCGTCGGCGTCGCCGCCGTCGTCGCGGCGAGGACATCGAGCCGTCGCCGGACGACCCGGCCAACACCGTCGTACGCGTCCGCGAGCCGCGTGGCGCCGAGGACGAAATCACCGCTCTCGAAGGCTCGACCCGGATGGAGGCGAAGAAGCAGCGCCGCCGCGAGGGCCGGGCCGCCGGCCGCCGCCGGGCCCCGATCGTGAGCGAGGCGGAGTTCCTGGCCCGCCGTGAGTCGGTCAACCGCGAGATGGTCATCCGGCAGCGGAGCGACGTCACCCAGATCGCCGTACTCGAAGACAGCGTCCTGGTCGAGCACTACGTCGCCCGTGACTCGCAAACCTCGCTGATCGGCAACGTCTACCTGGGTCGCGTACAGAATGTCCTGCCCAGCATGGAGGCCGCGTTCATCGACATCGGCAAGGGCCGCAACGCGGTGCTCTACGCCGGTGAGGTGGACTGGAAGGCCCTCGGCATGGATGGCAAGCCGCACCGCATCGAGGAGGCGCTCAAGTCCGGCCAGACCGTGCTGATCCAGGTGACCAAGGACCCTGCCGGGCACAAGGGCGCGCGGCTCACCGGGCAGATCAGCCTGCCCGGACGCTTCCTCGTCTACGTGCCGGGCGGCCACACGAGCGGCATCTCGCGCAAGCTCCCCGACACCGAGCGCACGCGTCTCAAGGACCTGCTCAAGCAGGTGCTCCCCGACGACGCCGGTGTGATCGTCCGGACCGCTGCCGAGGGGGCCACCGAGGAGCAGCTCAACCGTGACGTCACGGCTTTGACCGCGCGGTGGGACGACATCGGCAAGAAGGCCGACAGCAACCAGGCTCCGCAACTGCTCTATGCCGAGCCCGACCTCATGCTCAAGGTGGTCCGCGACTTGTTCAACGAGGACTTCCGCTCGCTCATCGTCGACGGCGACGACGCCTGGGACACGATCGAGGCGTACGTGCAGCACGTCGCGCCGGATCTGGGCGACCGGCTGGACCGCGGGAAGACCGCCGAGGACGCGGCCGCCGAGTCCGACGGCGACGGCAAGGCCAAGGACGTCTTCGAGGCCTATCGGATCGACGAGCAGATCGCCAAGGCGCTCGATCGCAAGGTCTGGCTGCCGTCCGGCGGCTCCCTGGTCATCGACCGCACCGAGGCGATGACGGTCATCGACGTCAACACCGGCAAGTTCACTGGCTCGGGCGGCAACCTCGAGGAGACGGTGACCAAGAACAACCTGGAGGCGGCGGAGGAAGTCGTACGCCAGCTCCGGCTGCGTGACATCGGCGGCATCATCGTCATCGACTTCATCGACATGGTCCTGGAGAGCAACCGCGACCTGGTGCTCCGGCGCCTGGTCGAGTGCCTCGGGCGGGATCGGACTCGCCATCAGGTCGCCGAGGTGACCTCGCTGGGCCTCGTGCAGATGACCCGCAAGCGAATCGGCACCGGGCTGCTGGAGGCGTTCAGCGAGCCGTGCGAGGCCTGCAAGGGCCGCGGCGTGATTCTGCACACCGAGCCGGTCGAGCCGAAGGCGCCGGCCTCCGACGGCGGTTCGTCGCGCCGGCGCGGCAAGCGCGGTTCCGGCTCGGAGTCGAAGTCGAAGTCGAAGTCGGACAAGTCGTCGAAGCAGAAGTCCGAGAAGAAGAAGTCCGCGAAGAAGTCCGCCGCGAAGTCGTCGTCGCGACGGCAGTCCAAGGCCTCGTCCGACGGGTCGTCGAACGGCTCGTCCGACGCCGAGTCCACCGAGCCGGTGAAGGAGGAGGCGTCAGCGGTGTCGTAGCGGACCCGCTTTGACCGACCTCGACCTGAGTCCGTATCCTTGGAGGTCGGCGCGTGTGCCGATGTGCCGTGCCGTCTTTCCCCTTTGAGCAGAGAGTGAGTCCGCGGTGTACGCGATCGTGCGCAGTGGTGGCCAGCAGCAGAAGGTCGCCGTCGGCGATGTCCTCGAGATCGACAGGGTCGACGCGCGTCCGGGTGAGTCGCTGCTGCTGCCTGCCGTTCTGCTGGTCAAGGACGGCAAGGTGACCGCGGACGCCAAGAAGCTGGCCAAGGTCAAGGTCACGGCCGAGATCCTCGCGGAGACCAAGGGCCCCAAGATCGACATCGGCAAATACAAGAACAAGACCGGTTACCGCCGCCGCATGGGACATCGCCAGATGTTCACCCAGGTCAAGGTGACCGACATCAAGACGACGAAGTAACGCGAGCGAGGACTGAGCGATGGCACACAAGAAGGGTGGCGGGTCGTCCAACAACGGCCGCGACTCCAACGCGCAGCGATTGGGCGTGAAGCGCTTCGGTGGCCAGCTGGTCAACGCCGGCGAGATCATCGTCCGGCAGCGCGGCACGCGCTTCCACCCCGGCACCAACGTCGGCCGGGGCGGCGACGACACACTGTTCGCCCTGATCGAGGGCAACGTGGAGTTCGGCTCCCGGCGCGGCCGCCGGGTTGTCAACGTGGTGCCGGCGCCGGCGGAGTGACGCGGGCGACCAGCACGAGCAGTCAGCACTGAAGGGGCGGTCCGCGTCGGCGGGTCGCCCCTTTCGCGTGTCCGCCCCGCTGGGAGGACCCGAATCGCGCAACACGCCGGGCGTGTCGCGCACAATGAGTTCCTCTCAGAGGAGCGTACGAAGGAAGGAGACGTCGTGGCGGTCCCGACGTTCGTCGACCGGGTCACGCTGCACGTCTCCGGTGGCCGCGGGGGCAACGGCGTGGCGTCGGTGCATCGGGAGAAGTTCCGGCCGCTCGGTGGGCCCGACGGCGGCAACGGCGGCCATGGTGGCGACGTCGTGCTGCGCGTCGACCCGAGCGTGACGACTCTGGTCGACTACCACCACCAGCCGCATCGGCGGGCCGGGCACGGCGGCCACGGCAGCGGCGGCAACAAGAGCGGTCCGAGCGGCGAGTCGCTCGTCCTCGCGGTGCCCGACGGAACCCTCGTCAAGGACGAGCGAGGTGACGCGCTGGCCGATCTGGTCGGCTCCGGTACCGAGCTCGTGGTCGCCGCCGGCGGCCGCGGCGGACTCGGCAACGCCGCCCTGGCGTCTCCGAAGCGCAAGGCGCCCGGGTTCGCTCTGCTCGGCGAGCCGGGGGAGGAGCGCCGCATCGTCCTCGAGCTCAAGGTCGTGGCCGATGTCGGTCTGGTCGGCTTTCCGAGCGCCGGCAAGTCCAGCCTGGTTGCCGCCATGTCGCGGGCCCGGCCCAAGATCGCCGACTACCCGTTCACGACCGTCACGCCCAACCTCGGCGTCGTGACGGCGGGCGAGGCCACGTTCACCGTCGCCGATGTTCCCGGCCTGATCGAGGGCGCCAGCGACGGGCGCGGACTCGGCCACGACTTCCTGCGCCATGTCGAGCGGTGCGCCGCGTTGGCCCACGTCATCGACTGCGCGACGCCGGAGCCCGGCCGCGACCCCGTCACCGACCTCGACGTCATCGAGCGGGAGCTCGCGTCGTACGGCGGGTTGGACGACCGGCCCCGGATCGTCGTGCTCAACAAGGTCGACGTGCCCGACGCGCGGGAGCTGGCCGATCTCGTACGCCCGGACCTCGAAGCCCGCGGCCTCGAGGTGTACGCCTGCTCGGCGGCCACGCACGAAGGGCTCCGCGAGCTCGGCTTCGCGATGGCCCGGCTGGTCGCGGCGGCGCGAGCGGAGGCCCCGTCGGCCGAGCCGACCAGGATCGTGCTGCGTCCTGAGGCGGTCGCAGGTGCTGAGTTCCGAGTCGAGCGCCAAGGCGACCAGTGGCGGGTCCACGGGGAGAAGCCGGAGCGGTGGGTGCGCCAGACCGACTTCGGCAACGACGAGGCCGTCGGCTTCCTGGCCGACCGGCTGGCCCGACTCGGCGTCGAGGATCGGCTCGTCGCGCTCGGTGCGAAGGCCGGTGACGACGTCGTGATCGGGTCCGACGACGACGCGGTGGTGTTCGACTTCGAGCCGCAGGTGGCGGCCGGAGCCGAGATCCTGCACGGCCCTCGTGGCCACGACCGTCGATTGGAAGGCCACTGAGCATGTCGCCGACGAACGCCCGGCGGGTCGTCGTCAAGGTCGGATCCTCCTCGCTGACGACGCCCGACGGAGGCGTGTTGCCGTCGCGGGTGGCGGCGCTGGTGGAGGTGCTCGCGGCCGCCCGCGACCGGGACGACGAGATCGTGCTCGTCAGCTCGGGTGCCATCGCGTCCGGCATCGGACCGCTCGGGTTGGCCCGGCGGCCGCGGGATCTCGCGACGCAGCAAGCGGCCGCCAGCGTCGGCCAGGGACTGCTGATGCACAGCTACACCGAGGAGTTCGCCCGTCACGGCCATGCCACCGGGCAGGTCCTGCTGACCGCGGACGACCTGACCCGGCGTACGCACTATCGCAACGCCTATCGCACGTTCGCCAAGCTGCTCGAGTTCGGCGTCGTCCCCATCGTCAACGAGAACGACACCGTGGCGACCAGCGAGATCCGCTTCGGCGACAACGACCGCCTCGCCGCGCTCGTCGCCCACTTGGTCCACGCCGATCTGCTTGTCCTGCTCTCCGACGTCGGCGGCCTGCACAGCGCCGACCCGCGTCGGGCCGAGGCGAGGCCGATCAGCGAGGTACGCGGGCCCGCGGACCTGTCGGAGGTGGAGGTCCGGCGTACGAGCGGCTCCGGAGTCGGATCGGGCGGCATGGTCACCAAGGTCGAGGCGGCCCAGATCGCGACCGAGGCCGGGATCGAGGTCGTCCTGACCCACGCGGGGCAGGCCGCCGAGGCGCTCACGGGCACGCCGACCGGCACCCGGTTCCACCCGACCGGACGCCGCCGGCCGACCCGGCTGTTGTGGCTGGCCCACGCCACCGAACCACACGGTCAGATCGTGCTCGACGACGGCGCGGTCCGGGCCGTCGTCGAGCGGCGAGCCTCGCTGCTGCCGGCCGGGATCACGAAGGTGATCGGCGCGTTCGACGCCGGTGATCCGGTCGACCTCGTCGACCCCGGTGGCGACCCCGTGGCCCGCGGACTCGTCAACTACGCCAGCGCGGAGCTGCCTCGGCTCCTCGGCCGGTCGACGAGCGAGCTCGCCCGGGAGTTCGGCGCCGAGTACGAACGCGAGGTGGTCCATCGCGACGACCTCGTACTCCTCACCTGACCCCTCCGGATTTGCGCCCGGACCGACCGTCTTGCGCCTCGAGCAGCGTGCGTGGGAGCGCAAAACCGCACGTCTACGCTGGACGCATGACAGACTCCGCTCGCGACGCCGTCCACGCCGCCGCCCGGCGGGCTCGCGAAGCCGCGACCGTACTCGCGCCGCTGCCCCGAGCGGACAAGGACCGGGCGCTGGAGGCGATGGCCCAGGCGCTGGTGACCGATGCCGGCGCCATCCTGGAGGCCAACGCCGCCGATGTGGAGCGGGCCGAGGGCGCCGGCACCGGTGAGCACCTGATCGACCGACTGCGGTTGGACGAAGCCCGGCTCCGGGCGATGGCCGACGGCACGCGCGACGTGGCGCGATTGCCGGATCCGGTCGGCGACGTGGTCCGTGGATCGACGCTCCCCAATGGCCTACTTCTCCGTCAGATTCGGGTTCCGTTCGGCGTGATCGGCATGATCTACGAGGCGCGGCCCAACGTGACGGCCGACGCGGCGGCGCTGTGCCTGAAGGCCGGCAACGCCGTCCTGCTCAGAGGCTCCTCGTCGGCCGCCCGCTCCAACGCGGCGATCACCGGAATCCTCCGGGACGCGATCGCGACTGTCGGGGTGCCTCCGGACGCGATCCAGGTGCTGCCGACCGACGACCGCGCCACGGTGACGCATCTGATCCAGGCCCGGGGTTTGGTCGACCTGGTGATCCCGCGCGGCGGCGCCGACCTGATCCAGACGGTCGTGACCAAGGCGACGGTGCCGGCGATCGAGACCGGCGTGGGCAACTGCCACGTCTATGTCGACGCCGACGCCGATCTCGACCAGGCACTCGACATCGTCGTCAACTCGAAGACGCAGCGGACGAGCGTCTGCAACACCGCGGAGTCGCTGCTGGTCCACAAGGCGGTCGCGGAGTCGTTCGTCCCGCGGGTGACCGAGGCGCTGGCCGACCAGGGCGTGACGATCCACGGCGACGCTACCTTTCAATCCGCCTCCAGCGAGGTTGTGCCCGCTACCGCACAGGACTACGCCGCGGAGTACCTCTCGTTGGACATCTCGGCGGCCGTCGTCGAGTCCCTCGAGCAGGCCGTCGAGCACATCCGTACCTACTCGTCCGGCCACACCGAGGCCATCGTCACCCGCTCCCTCGAGGCCGCGCAGCGGTTCAGTGTGGCCGTCGACTCGGCCGCCGTCATGGTCAACGCCTCGACCCGGTTCACCGACGGCGGCGAGTTCGGCTTCGGCGCCGAGATCGGCATCTCCACCCAAAAGTTGCACGCCCGGGGGCCGATGGGGCTCTCGGAGATGACCACGACCAAGTATGTGGTCACCGGCTCCGGCCAGATTCGGTAGCCTTTGGGTATGTCGATGAGCGCACACGCGATGACGGAAGCCTCGGTCCGCGCCGCCGAGGAGACCCGCGACCTCCCGATCTCACCGCTGGCCATCGGGCTCATCGCGTTCGGGATCTTGACGCTCCTGATGATCGCCACCCTCGGCTTCGGCAAGGGCAGGCCCCACTGCTGACCCCGCCCATGGCGGCCGCATGACCGAGTCCGCCGTCCCCGGGCCGCGTCGGCGTCGCGTCGGCGTGATGGGGGGCACGTTCGACCCGATCCATCACGGCCACCTGGTCGCCGCCAGCGAGGTGCAGGCGTCGTTCGAGCTCGACCAGGTCGTCTTCGTGCCGACGGGTGAGCCGTGGCAGAAGACCGGCCGGACCATCTCCGATCGCGAGGACCGCTACCTCATGACGGTGATCGCGACGGCGTCCAACCCGCGGTTCACCGTGAGTCGCGTCGACATCGACCGGCCCGGTCTCACCTACACGATCGACACCCTGCGAGACCTCCGCAAACGCCTCGGAGACGTCGACCTCTACTTCATCACGGGCGCCGACGCGATGGCGCAGATCCTGACCTGGCGAGACCACGAGGAGTTGTTCGAGCTGGCCCAGTTCGTGGGGTGCACCCGCCCCGGACATCGGATCGACGACTCGACGTTACGTGATCTGCCCAGCCGGCGCGTTACGCTCGTGGAGATACCGGCCCTCGCGATCTCGTCGACCGACTGCAGGACGCGCGTGGCCCGAGGCGAGCCGGTCTGGTATCTCGTACCCGACGGTGTGGTGCAATACATCGCCAAACACCGGCTCTACCAAGATCCCGACCCACTAGGAAACCCGTGACCGCTACCGAACGCGCCAAAGAGCTGACGATCGCCGCCGCCGAAGCGGCCTCGAACAAGCTCGCCGATCGCATCGTCGCCTTCGACGTCTCCGAACAGCTCGTCATCACCGACGTCTTCATGGTGTGCTCGGCGTCCAACGACCGGCAGGTGCGGGCCATCGTCGACGCCGTCGAGGAGCAGCTCCACGGGCTCGGCGCGAAGCCGACCCGCCGCGAAGGCCATCGCGAGGGGCGCTGGGTGCTGCTCGACTACGTCGACATCGTCGTCCACGTGCAGCACGAGGACGAGCGGTCCTACTACGCCCTCGACCGGATCTGGGCCGACTGCCCGGTCATCGACCTACCCGAGTCGGTCGCCGCGGGCCAGTCCGACGCCGGTGGTGCCTCTCGATGAGCCGCCGGCTCGTTCTGTGGCGACACGGCCAGACGGAGTGGAACCTGGCCGGCCGCGGCCAGGGGCACATCGACGTGCCGCTCGACGACGTCGGCCGGCAACAGGCTCGCGAGGCCGCCGCGCGACTGGCGTCCCTCGGGCCGTCGGCGATCATCAGCAGCGACCTGTCCCGGGCGTACGAGACGGCGCAGGCGCTGGCCGACCTGACCGGCCTCGAGGTACGTCGCGACCCGGCGCTGCGCGAGATCCACCTGGGCCAGTGGCAGGGGCTGACCCGACGCGAGGTGAACGAGCGCTTCCCCGACGAGCGGCGCCGGATCCACGCCGGGGAGGACGTCCGCCGCGGAGTCGACGGTGAGACCGTCGCGGAGGTCGCCGAACGCGCCGTTGCCGCGTTGGAGCGGGCTGCGAAGCTCGCCGACGGGCCCGACGACGGGCGTACGGTCATCGTCGTCGCCCACGGATTGTCGCTGCGCGTCGGCGCGTGTCGATTCCTCGGCATCGCCCAGGACCATTGGAACGCCTTCGGCGGTTTGAGCAACTGCGCCTGGATCGTCCTCGAGGAGGGTCAGCTCGGCTGGCGATTCACCGAGTGGAACGCCGGCACCCTCCCCGAGCCCGTACTCTCCGGCGACGAGATCGAGTCGTCCACCGACGCGGACGACGGCGACGGCGAGCCGCTGGCCAACTGACCCTCCGCAAGCACGGAAGACTCGCATTCGTGGTCCCCCCGACGACCCCAACTGCAAGACTCTCGTCGAGTCCGGGGCGATTTTCGTACGTCTGGGGCTGACGGCTATGCTGTGTGGGCTCGCGCTCACGAGGCCGGGCGTCCCGGGGCTGTGGCGCAGTTGGTAGCGCACCTCCATGGCATGGAGGGGGTCAGGGGTTCGAGTCCCCTCAGCTCCACCCAGCATCACCGCAGGTCAACCCGCATCCTTGTCGCTGCTCTCGTCTGACTCGTCGTCGGCGTCTTCCGTCAACAGATCGTC
>Ga0209382_10000976_pt1 | contig 46227 bp, 38 predicted proteins | sample SoiMetdeltSBSDD5_FD_187599 | JGI IMG/M metagenome (GOLD analysis project Ga0209382, IMG submission 187599) | Bulk soil microbial communities from a Populus tree surrounding site in Tennessee, USA - Soil MetaG P. deltoides SBSDD5 (SPAdes) (version 2) | ecosystem: Environmental > Terrestrial >...
ATCCCGACTCCCTCCTTGGGTGCTCCGGTCTGCCGCCGCATACCCTATGCCGGCGCCCTCCTTCGGCTTATCTGAACGGCATTGGGACTGAAGTCCACGGCCCCACGCCGTGTTGTCCGACGACGGTGTCAGCCGATACCCTGCCGGGAGGACCGACGCGAAGCGGCGCAGGCGGTCAGCGAGCGACGACTGGAGGTGCCACGGTGGCAGTCACCACGTTGGAGATCAAGACCCGCGAGCCGTTCGCCGGCGGGATCGCGTTCGGCAAAGCGGGCGCGTACGAGCGGATCGACGGGATCGTGCGGTTCGCCGTCGATCCGGAGCACCCGGCGAACCAGGCGATCGTCGACCTGGACAAGGCCGAGCGCGATGACCAGGGCCGGGTCCACTTCTCGGCCGACTTCTCGATCCTCCAGCCAGTGGACCCGGCACGCGGTAGCCGCCGGCTGCTATTCGAGGTGACGAATCGCGGACGCAGGAACGTCTCGCGGCACCTGAACCGGGCGCCATCCCCGGCCGTGCTCACCGACGAGATCGACCCGGGTGACGGGTTCATGATGCGCCACGGCTGGACGGTGGCGTGGTGCGGCTGGCAGTGGGACGTCGTGCCGGGGCCGGGCTTGCAGGGGCTGGAAGCACCCCAGGCGCTGGAGAACGGGGAGCCAATCAAGGGGCGGGTCGCCGTCGAGTTCCAGCCGAACGCGCCGGCGGTCCAGAAGCTGTTGGCGAACCGAATCCACAAACCGTACCCCGTCGCGGACGTGAACGACCCGGAGGCGGAGCTCTCCGTCCGCGACTGGCCGGGCGGCGCGCGCACCACGATCCCGCGCGAGCAGTGGGCGTTCGCCAGGGACGAGCACGGCGCGCCGGTCCCGGATCCGGCCTACGTCTGGCTGGAGGGCGGCTTCGAGCCGGGCAAGGTGTACGAGGTGGTGTACACGACCAACACCTGCCCGGTCGTCGGCGCGGGGCTGCTGGCGATGCGCGATTTCACGGCGTTCCTGCATCACGGCTCGGAGGCGGACGGGAACCCGTGCGCCGGCCGGATCGACCGGACGCACGGCTACGGCGTCTCCCAGAGCGGCCGGTTCATCCGTCACTTCCTCTATCTCGGGCTGAACCTGGACGAGGCGGGACGCCAGGTGTTCGACGGGCTGCTGCCACAGGTGGCGGGCGGCAGACGCGGCCAGTTCAACCACCGCTTCGCCCAGCCGTCCGACCAGTCCACGCCGAGTTTCGGACACCTGATGCCGTTCGCGGATGATCCGCAGACCGATCCCGTCACCGGAGTCTCGGGCGGGCTGCTGGACCGGCAGCGTCAGCTCGGCGGCGTGCCGAAGGTGTACGCGATCAACACCTCGGCGGAGTACTGGCGCGGGGACGCCTCGCTGATCCATACCGACCTGGCCGGCAGCCGCGACGTCGAGCCGCCCGCTGAGGTGCGCTGCTACCTGTTCGCCGGCACCCAGCATGGACCGGGCACGTTGCCGCTCCCGCGCGTCAATGCCCAGGACGGCGCCACCGGTATCCATGGCTTCAACGCGGTGGACTACTCGCCACTGACGCGCGCCGCGCTGCTGAACCTGGACGCCTGGGTATCCGAGGGCACTGAGCCGCCGCCGAACGCGATTCCCCGGCTGGGGAACGGCACGGCGGTTTCGGCGGCCAGGGTATTCGAGCGATTCCGCGCGATACCGGGCGTGAGCGTCCCTGATGCCGATCGACGGCTCTCGGTCTGGCGGACCGATCTCGGGCCGCGAGCGGTGGAAGGGATCGCGACGCTGCCGGTCACGCTCGGCGAGCGGTACGAGACGCTGGTCTCGCAAGTTGACGCCGATCTGAACGAGCTGGGCGGCATCCAGCTCCCGGACCTGACGGTGCCGGTCGCGAGCTACACCGGCTGGAACCCGCGCTCGCCTGAGACGGGCGGTGAGGGCCAGATCTTGTCCATGCAAGGCTCGACGCTGCCGTTCGCGGCGACAAAGGCCGAGCGCGAGCAGCGCGGCGATCCGCGCCCGTCGATCGAGGAGCGGTACCGGGGCCACGAGGAGTACGTGACACGGGTGCGCGCGGCTGCCGAGGTGCTAGCGCGCCAGCAGTACATCCTGGAAGAGGACGTCGAGATCGTGGTGGCGAACGCCCTTGCGCGGTACGACGCGTTCGCGGCGACGCCGGCAGCGGCCGGCCAGTAGGAGGGTTGAAGGTGGACGATCGGGCGAACGGGCGATCTCAGGCGGCGCTGGCCGGGGTCAGGGTCATCGATCTGACCCAGTTCGAGGCCGGCACCTCGTGTACCGAGTCGCTGGCCTGGCTCGGGGCGGACGTCATCAAGGTCGAGCCGCCGGGCCGGGGCGAACCGGGTCGCACGCTGGGCGGCGACCCGAAGGACGGCGACGCCTGGTACTTCCTGCTGCTGAACGCTAACAAGCGCAGCGTCTCGCTCAACCTGAAGGACGAGCGCGGCAAGGAGATCCTGCGCGAGCTGATCAAGCAGGGCGACGTCTTCGTAGAGAACTTCGCGCCAGGCGCGATCGAGCGGCTCGGCTTCGGCTACGAGGAGGTCCGGGCCTTGAACCCCCGGATCGTCTACGCCCAGGTCAAGGGGTACGCGCCGGATGGGCCGTTCAGCTCCTTCCTGAGCTTCGACATGATCGCCCAGGCGGCAGGAGGATCGTTCTCGATCACCGGCGAGCCGGGCCGGCCGCCGGTCAAGCCAGGCCCGAACGCCGGCGACACCGGCACCGGCGTGCATCTGGCGCTCGGGATCACGGCCGCGCTCTTCCAACGCCAGAACACCGGCCAGGGTCAGCGGATCGAGGTGGCGATGCAGGAGTCGGTGATCAACTACTGCCGCGTCAGCTACGCATCGTACCTGGGCACCGGCGAGCCGGCCGCACGTAGCGGGGCGATCAGCAGCAACACGCCTCGCGTCCCGGGCGGCCTGTTCCCCTGCAAGGGCGGCGGCGAGAACGACTGGTGCTACATCTACCCGACGACCGGGAGCCAGAGCTGGGAGCGGCTGATGAAGGTGATGGGCCGCGAGGAGCTGATCGACGACCCGCGCTACGCCACGCCCGAGGCCCGCCTCGAGCGTCGCCACGAGGTCAACGAGCTCGTCGCCGACTGGACCCGCCAGCACGACAAGCACGAGGTGATGGAGCTGGTCGGGGCGGCCGGCGTGCCAGCCGGCGCGGTCCTGGACACCGCCGACCTGGCGACCGATCCGCACTTGCGGACGCGCGGGATGTTCGTGGAGCTGGAGCACCCGGCGCGCGGGACGTTCGTGATGCCGGGCTGGCCGGTCAAGATGTCGGCGTCACACGTGCCAGTCGAGGTAGCACCGCTGCTAGGGGAGCACAACGAGGAGGTGCTGGGCGAACTGCTGGGCTACTCGGCGGAGCAGGTAGCGGAGCTGCGCGAGGCGAAGGTGCTCTAGCACGACATCCCTGGGACCGGATCAGCGGCGCGCCGCTTCGATCTTCCGCAGCAGGTACGTCGAGAAGTAGAAGCCGTACCGCGCTTGCAGCTCCGGGCGCTGCCAGTCCCGGCCGCTCACGATGCCTCGGCAGATCGCAGCCCCGCAGTGGCACGCCATCTGGTCGTCGTAGTCGTCGATCAGGGCATAGTCCAGGCAGAGCTCCTCGCCGGCCGCGATATCGCGCATCGCCACGAAGACGATGTTCCCCTGGACGCCGACGTTCGGCTCGCAGGAGTGGTTGAGGAACATCATCACGCCGTCGTACTCCTCGGGACTCAGCGCGCCGAGGTGGAAACCGTCGGCGATCTTGACGTCCGAGTTGCCGACGATCGCCTTCGACCGCTGGAACGTCTCCTCGTCCAGGACGTGGCCGCCCTTGATCGCCACGATCTCATCTTTGGCGATCGGCTCGACGGCGAACAGCCCCCGGCCCTCGACGTCGCTGTCCCGGACCCTGGCCTTCGGCGATCGGTACGACGCCACCAGGCGAGCACCACCCGCACCGGTCATAGACGCGCTCCCTTCTTCATACGATCCGCCCGGATCGTGACAGCCTACGGTCGTGCCCACCAATCCGTACCGCGAGCGTCAGCGAGCCGGACCCTGTCGTATGGTGCTCCGCCGCCCGGGTCCGGCTCGCTGACGCTCGCGGTACGGCGGGATCTTGCCACGTTGGGCCAGGGTAGCGGGAAGTCGGGCGTAGCGGGAAATCAGGGCCGGCTCCCCGGACACCTGCGCCCTGAGGTGACCCGTGCCCGAGACTGACACTCCTGTCTCCGGACTATCATGGGGAGCCGCTCCGAGCAGGAGGGTCCGCGTTGACGCGGAACGGAAGTCCAGGAGGGACGGCTGATGGCAGATCGTCTGGCTGGAAAGGTTGCACTGGTCACCGGGGCCGGGTCACGCGCGGAGGGCATCGGCAACGGGAAGGCGACGTCGATCCTGTTCGCCCGTGAGGGGGCGAAGGTCATCTGCGTCGACAACGTGCTGCAGCGCGCCGAGGAGACCGTCGCGACGATCGAGGCGGAGGGCGGTACGGCGGTCGCGGTGGCAGCGGACGTGACGAATCGCGGCGACTGCGAGCAGATGGTCGGCGTCGCCATCGAGAAGTTCGGGCAGCTCAACATCCTCCACAACAACGTCGGGATCGGGTCACGCCAGGCGATCCGCGAGGTCACCGAGGACCAGTGGGATCAGGTCATGGCGGTGAACCTGAAGAGCATCGTCTTCTCGACCCAGGCAGCACTCCCGTACCTGGAGGCGGCCGGCGGCGGCTCGATCATCAACATCGCGTCGATCGCGGCGCTCGTACACTACTTCGGGATTCCGGCCTACCAGACCAGCAAGGCTGGAATCATCGGCCTCTCGATGAACCTGGCCGGCGACCTCGGCGAGAAGAGGATTCGGGTCAACACGATCTGCCCAGGTCAGGTCTGGACCCCGATGGCCGGGTCGCACATGAGCCCGGCTCGCCGCGCCGAGCGGGTGAAAGCCGGCTTCATCCAGGAAGAGGGGACGGCCTGGGACATCGCCTGGGCTGCCGTCTTCCTCGCCAGCGACGAGTCGCGCTGGATCACGGGGCAGGTGATCGCAGTCGACGCCGGCGTGACGCTGACGACGCGCGGCGGCACGGACGGGCGGATCGACCGGGGCTGACCCCGACGACCTGAGAGCGGAGCTCGGGATACGGCTCCTTCTGTACCGCGAGTCCCTCCTTCGTCGGGATAAACTCCGCGAGCCGGACCCGGGAGCCGGAGGTCCGGCTCGCGGACGCTCGCGGTGCGGACCTGGGCGCGCGACACCGTTCTGTGAAATCCGAATCAGCGCCCTGGCTCTACCTCGAGGGCGTCGTCCACCACCTCGCCCTGACGCAACGCCAGGGTCGTGGTGGTGGCGACGTTGGAGTACGCCGAGTTGCCGGCGCTGCCATTGGCCCGCACGCGGTACCAATAGGTCCGGTTCCGTTGGAGGCCGGTGTTCGAGTAGGTCTGCACGTTCGGGCCGACCGACACGATCGACGAGAAGCTGGTCCCGTTCGTGGACCGCTCGATCCTGAAGCCCGTCTCGTTCGTGGAGTTGTCCGTCCAGGTCAGGTCGATCCGGTTGCGCGAGATCGCCGTGGCGGTCAGGTCCGAGGGCGCCGCCGGCACGAACGGCGTGGCGGTCGGGGTCCGGGTGGGCGTTGGAGTTCGAGTCGGGGTTGGCGTGCGGGTGGAGGTTGCCGTAGGGGTGGCCGTGTGCGTGCCCGTCGCGGTCGGCGTAGCAGTGCTCGTCGGGGTGTTGGACGCCGTCGGCGTCATGGTGGGGGTGCCGGTTTCGGTCGGCGTGCTCGTGATCGTCGGGGTGTTCGTGACAGTCGGCGTCGGGGTCGGTGCGCCACTGCCCATCAGCCGATCGACGTTGAGCCGGCCGCCGGTGACCGTGTTCGTGGCGAGCGAGGTGGTCGGCTCGACGCTGCCGAGGAGCGCGTTGCGGATCTCGGCACCGCTGGCCGACGGGTTGGCAGCAGCGTAGAGCGCGGCGGCCCCCGTCACGTGCGGCGCCGCCATCGACGTGCCGCTCTTGGTACCGTAACTGTTGTTCGGGGTGGTCGAGAGGACGCTGCCGCCGGGCGCGCCGAGGTCCACGGACTGTCGGCCGTAGTTGGAGGAGGAGCGCTTCGCGCCGTTGCTGTCCAGGGCGGCAACGGCGATCACGTTGTCGTAGCTGGCCGCCGCCTCGAACACCGTGCCATTGTCGAGCAGGACCGGCTGGAGGCTGGAGTAGTTGCACGGGTAGCGGGGGGTCGTGTCGTTGTTGGCGCCGTCATTGCCGGCCGATGCTACGTAGAGGATGTTCGCCCGAGCCGCCCGGATGATCGCGCCGTGGACCGATTTGGAGTACGACGAGCCGCCGAACGAGGCGTTCACGGCGACCAGCTTAAGATCGTGCCGGTCCTTCAAGTCGATCAGGTAGTCAAGCGCCTTCGCCAGGTTGAAGGTGGTGGAGCTGCCGGTGTACTTCACCGAGATGATCGAGACCTGCCAGTTGACGCCGGCCACGCCGGCGCCGTTGCCGCCCACCGCGCCGATCGTCCCGGCGACGTGGGTAGCGTGGCCGCTGCTCTCGTCCGATGAGCCATCGTCGTAGACCGAGCCGTCGTCGTTGACGAAGTCCCAGCCGTGGACGTCGTCGACGTACCCGCCGGAGTCGCAGTTCGAGTCCGGATCGAGGATCTCGTTGTCGTTGTCGTCCTCGATGCCGATCGTCTCGGTGCAGTTGTTGTCCTCGTTCGCGCCGTTGACGGAGCTGTCGACCGGATTGGTCCAGATGTTGGCTCGGAGGTCCGGATGGTTGAAGTCGATGCCGGAGTCGATCACGGCGACGACGGTCTCGCGGCTGCCGATGAACCCGCGCGCCCAGGCTTCGCCGGCCTGTGAACCGTACTGGTTGACTGGCGTGGTGGCGTCGCCGTACAGCCCCCAGGTGGAGCCGTTGACGTACGATGGGTCATTAGAGGTCTCGTCCGGATAGTAGTAATAGTTGGGCTCGACGAACGCGACGGCCGGGTCCGCCCGCAGGCTCCGGACGGCGTCGGCGACGGCAAGGCCCGGCGGCAATGCTGCCAGCTCGCGCTCCTCGCCGTTCCGGAGGCGCGCGCGGGACTTGCGGGCGGCCTGGATCCGGGCACGGACAGCGCCCCTCTGGGCGGGCCGGACGCCGCGCTTGTACTGGATGACGATTTCGCCGGGGACGATGTCGGCGGGGTTGCCCGTGCCCTGCTGGGCGGCGTCGACGGCGCCCAGCCCGATGCTGGCGTTGCCCGCGAGGACGGAAACCAGCGCGAGCGCAAGAAGAAGGCGAAGTACTCTCGATTGCCGCATCGGACGCTCCCCGGCAAGGTGGGCCCAGTATAGATAGGAGATGGGCTTCGTGTCAGCAGGCCCACGACGTGCATGTGTGTGTCTGCGCGTCACGTTACGGTCAGCGGCCGAAGCCCTATCATCTCGTGCAGTGGCGTGACAGACGCGCCAGGACGAGGCTTCTGGAGCAGCGTACGAACCGGGTTGAACCGCCGTCCCCCCAGGAGCTGCTGGACGAGATCACCGGCAGCGATGCCTGGCTGCGCCTGATCTGGGAGTCCGCGCCGGACGCGATGGCGCTCTCCGATCCGGACGGCACGGTGTTGATGGTCAATCCGGCCTACTGCGCGCTGTACGGCTACCCGCGTGAGGAGGTGATCGGCCACAGCTTCGCGATCATCTTCCCGCCCGAGCAGCGTCAGGCTGCAACCGAGCAGTACCGCATGATCTTCGCCGCCGGCGGCGGCGTTCCGGTCTTCGAAACCTGGACCCGGCGACGGGACGGCACGGAACGGTTCGTCCAGGCTCGGGCGGAGCTGCTGCTCCAGGGCGGACAGGCACGGGCGATGCTCTCGATCGTCCGCGACATCACGGAGCGGAAGCGCGCGGAAGAAGCGTTGCAGGAGCGTGAGGCGCGGTTCCAGCTTGCGCTCACCCTGGCGCCGGTGATGGTCTTCACCCAGGACGCCGAGCCACGGTACACCTGGGCGCACTCATCGATCCCGGCCGGGCCGGATGCCGGCGCGATCATCGGCAAGACCGACGCCGATCTCCTCCCACCTGACGAGGCCAGAGCGCTGATCGCGTTGAAGCGCCGGGTGCTGGCGGACGGCGAGCGGATCCACGGCGAGGCCAGGATGACGTACGGCGTGGCCCCGTACGACATCAGCTTCGTCATCGCGCCGCTCCACGATAGCAAGGGCACGATCGTCGGGCTGATCGGGGCGTCCATCGACATCTCAGACTACCGGACGCTCGAACGGCGGCAGCGGCAGTTCATCGCGACGGCGGCCCACGAGCTGCGGACGCCGGTCACCTCGATCCTCGGCTTTGCGCAGCTCGTGCAGCGCCGCGCGCCAGAGGACCGGAAGATCGCCACCATCGTCAGGCAGGCGGCGAGCCTCGATCGGCTGATCAGCGACCTGATTGACAGCGCCTGGCTGGAGGACGGCGAGCTGGAGGATCGCCGGCCGGAGCTCCGGCGGGAGCGGTTCGACCTGGCAGACCTGGCGCAAGACATCGCGGAGCAGGTCCAGCCGCTCTCAGAGGCCCACCCGATCCGCGTCGATGCTCCGGCGGAGCCGCTGATGGGCTCCTGGGATCGCGAGCGGCTCGGCCAGGTGATCCAGAATCTGCTGATCAACGCCATCAAGTACTCGCCCCGCGGCAGCGAGATCGTCGTCTCCTTCGAAGATCTGGGCGAGAAGGTCAGGTTCGCCGTGCGGGACCAGGGCGCCGGCATCCCGCCGGGCGTGCTCCCCCGGATCTTCGATGCGTTCTACCGGGTGGATCGCACGGCGCACATGGTCCGGGGGCTCGGACTCGGGCTGCACATCAGCCGATCGCTGGTGGAGGCGCACGGCGGCCAGATCGCGGCCGAGAGCGCCGGCGAGGGCACGGGCAGCACGTTCATCGTCACGCTGCCGCGCCAGCAGCCCGGCGACCCACGCTGAGTGCGCCGTCTCTCATCGCCATCGGTGCGTGGAGTCCCGAGAAGGGCCGTCCCCGGTCGGGGACGGCCCTTCACACGGAGGGGAGAGATAGGCGGGGATTAGCTGGTCTGGACCTTGATCTGCCGCGGCTTCGCGTGCTCCGCCTTCGGCAGCTTCAAGAGCAGGACGCCGTGCTGGTACGCTGCCTCGACGTGCTCGCTGTCGACCTCGGCCGGCAGGCCGATCTGGCGGCGGAACTGGCTCGGGCCGAACTCCTGCCAGACCGCCTTCGCACCGTCGAGCTGCCAGGCGGCCATCGTGCCGGAGATCGTGATCGTGCTGCCGAGCGCGGTGACCTCGACGTTCTCCGGCGTCGCACCCGGTACCAGCAGCGCGACCTGGTAGGCGTCGTCGGTCTCCCAGATGTTCGCCTTGATCCCGTAGTAGGCGCCGGCGTCAGAGCCGACGATCGGCGTAAGCGCGCTCTCGAACAGGCGGTCGAACGCCTCACGTAGAGGCAGCATGCCGCTGTTCGTCGGGCGAGCATAGCTATTCGTGCGGGCCAATTCGTTCATGGGAGCTACCTCCTTACGTCAGGGATGGTGGTTGACCTGAGTACAGGATAGTCAGGCCCGTGTTAACGCCGGGTATGAGGCTCGTCAGAGATCGGTTAGAGGCACATCAGAGCTTCGTAAACGGTGTCGACGGGCTTGCGGATGGCCGGCTTTGGGGTATCCTGCCGCATCTCGACTGGACCGTTTCAGCAGTCGACCGAGCCGGGCGAGGGACGGAGCGCATGACAGAGACGACGACGTCGACGTGTACCGAGCAGCTCGTGGAGGTGGCCGGCGTCCAGCTCCATCTCCTGCGGGGCGGAGCGGGCGATCCGCTGCTGGTGCTGCCCCACGAGATCGGCAGCCCCGGCTGGCTGCCGTTCCATCAGCAGCTCGGCCAGCGCTTCGAGGTCGTCGCGCCGTCTCACCCGGGCTATGACCGGTCCGCTCGGCCGGAGTGGATGCGCAGCGTCCGCGACGTGGCAGTCGCCTACCAGTGGTTGCTCTCCGACTCGAAGCTGGACGCCGTGACGGTCGTCGGACTCGGGTTCGGGGGCTGGATCGCGGCCGAGATGGCGACGATGGCGCCCCAGAGCTTCAAGCGACTGGTGCTGGTCGGCGCGATGGGCATCCAGCCGGAGGACGGCGAGATCCTGGACCAGGCGCTGCTGAACTACATCGACTACGCGCGGGCAGGCTTCGCCGAGCAGGGAGCGTTCGACCGGGTCTACGGCGCCGAGCCGTCCACGGACCAGCTCGAGACCTGGGACCGCAACCGCGAGATGTCGTTCAGGATCGCCTGGAAGCCGTACATGTACTCCCAGACCCTGCCGCACCTGCTGGGTGGCGTGAAGACGCCGACGCTGGTGGTTTGGGGATCGGAGGACCGGATCGTGCCCCGAAGCTGCGGCGAGCGGTACGCCCGGGCGCTGCCGAACGCTCGGCTGGAGATCGTGCAGGGGGCCGGGCACTGCGTGGAGATGGAGCGGCCGTCCGAGCTGGCGACACTGATCGAGCGCTTCGTGACTGCTTGAAGGGAGAGCACCATGCACCTGATGTACTTCACCGAGCAGCCGATGTCGGCGTACCCGGCCGACGAGGGGCGGGCGTTCGGGAACACGGCGCTGCTGTTCTCCAACCGGCACTTCGACCCCGTCGCCGGCAGCCGGCTGTACCAGGACCGGATCGACGAGTACCTGTACGTCGAAGAGATGGGCATCGACGGGATCATGCTGAACGAGCACCACAATGCGCCGTTCTGCATGCAGGCGAAGGCGAACATCTTCGCGGCGATCCTGGCCGGCATGACGAAGAAGGTCAAGATCGTGCTTCTGGGCAACCCGCTGCCCCTGGCCGATAACCCGATCCGGCTGGCCGAAGAGCTGGCGATGATCGACATGGTCTCGCAGGGGCGGCTGGTCTCCGGCTTCGTGCGGGGCGGCGGCCAGGAGCAGCTCGCGACCGGCGTCAACCCGGCCTTCAACCGCGAGCGCTTCGAGGAGGCGCACGACCTGATCGTCAAGACCTGGACGGTGCCGGGGCCGTTCCGCTGGGAGGGCACCCACTACCAGCACCGGGTGGTGAACCCGTGGGCGCTGCCGCTCCAGCAGCCGCACCCCAGGATCTGGATCCCTGGCGTGCTGAGCACCGAGACGATCGTCTGGGCGGCCCAGAAGCGGTACCCGTACATCGCGCTGAACACGTCGATCGAGGCGACGAAGCGGATCTGGGCGACCTACGACAAGGCGGCTGAGGAGGTCGGGTACACGCCGGGTCCGGAGAACCGGGGGTATCTCCAGCGGATCTTCGTGGCCGAAACTGACGAGCAGGCGCTGGAGAACGCCCGTCAGTTCATGTGGATGCAGGGCGAGTTCACGGGCCTCGCTCACCCGGTCTGGAGCAGCCCGTCCGGCTACTTCTCGCCGGAGCGGCGGCGCGACTTCGTGCAGTTCGCCGTCGGCCGGGCGACCAGCCCGCGCGGCCGGCCGAGCTTCGAGCAGCAGATCGACGACATGCAGATCATCGCCGGGACGCCGAAGACGGTGCTGCCGAAGCTGCGGACGATCCTGGAGGCGACCCGGCCGGGCATCATGGCGTTCTGGGGCAGCGACGGCAACGTCAGCCACGAGGACACGAAGACCTGCATTCGGCTGCTGGGCCAGGAAGTGCTGCCGGCGGTGCGCGAGATCGGCCAGGAGCTGGAGCTCGACAGCCCGTTCGAGGCGAACGCGCCAGTCAGCATCCACTACGCCGAGGGGCCGACCGCGCCGGCGCCCGAGCGAGTACCAGCCGCCGTCTGATGCCGATTGCGTGTGAGCGCGCAGCGTAGCGCGGGGGCTTGTCCCCCGCCCGTTTCCGATCTGGATGGGCGGGGACAAGCAGGAGCCGATCCAGCGGGGAACAAGCAGGAGCCGATCCAGCGGGGAACAAGCAGGAGCCGATCCAGCGGGGGACAAGTCCCCGCGCTACCAGACGAACAGCCTGGGACAGTCTCAGTGCCCGAACGTGACCGGGACTCGGCGCGGGCCGCGCACGGTCCCCTGCGACCAGGTGACGGCGTCCGGATCGGCGAGCGTGAAGTTTGGGATGCGCTTGAGCCACTCCTCCAGCGCCACCCGCAACTCCATCCGCGCCAGGTTCGATCCCAGGCAGCGGTGGATGCCGATGCCAAACGCCATATGACGGTTCTCAGCCCGATCGAGGATCACCTTGTCAGGATCGGGGAAGACCTCTGGATCGCGGTTGGCGGACGGGAACGGCAGCATCACCATCTGGCCCGCCTTGAAGGTGCAGCCGCCGACCTCGGTGTCTTCGACGATGAGCCGGGCCATCGTGACGGGCGCGTAGGCGCGCAGCAGCTCCTCCACCGCCGTGGGCATCAGCTCCGGCTCGGCGATCAGGCGGTCGCGGTCCTTGGGGTGGGTCGCCAGGTGCCAGAGGCTGGCCCCGATCGCGCTCCAGGTCGTGTCGATACCGGCGATCAGGAGGAGACGGAGCGTGTTGACCAGGTGGTCGTCGCCGATCGGCTGCCCGTCGATCTCGGCGTCCAGCAGCGTGCTGACGAGGTCGTCGCCGAGCAGCTCGCCTCTGGTCCGGCGCGCGCGGCGATCCGCCACCTGCTCGCGGAAGTAGTTGCTCATCCCGTCGAAGCCGCGCATCGCCTTCTCGTAGCTGGTGATGCCCTCTTCGAGCGAGTCCTGGATCCAGCCCCGGAACATGTCGCCGTCCTCTTCGGGGACGCCCAGCAGATGGGCGATCACGCGAGCGGGGATGTGCTTGGCGTACTCCTCCGCCGCGTCGCAGCCACTCTGCTCCGAGAGCCGATCGACCAGCTCGGCGCAGATCTCGCGGGTGCTGGCCTCGAGCGCTTTGATGGCGTTCGGGGCGAACGCGGCCAGCAGGAGCCGGCGGGCCGGACCGTGCTCGGGCGGATCGAGGGTGATCGGCGGCGACGAGGCTTTGACTGGCACCTCGCGCACGACCACCCGCTGCGAGGAAAAATGGTCGGTGTCGTAGGTGATCGCCTTGACGTCCTCGTACCGTGTGGGGAAGTAGACGCCGTTGAACCGGTCGGTGTGGGCGACCGGGCACCGCTGCCGCAGGTCGTCCCAGATCGGGTATGGATCGGAGATCCAGCGAGGATCGGTGTGATCGAAGTCGGTTGCCCAGTCGTTCGCGGGCGGTCGCTCAGCCATCGAGCCCTCCTCTGATGCACGGGGATCGTGTGGGGCGTTCTTATGCCTGGTAGACGATGACCGCCTCTTCCGGGCAGTTCGCTTCGGCCAGCCGCGCTTTCTCCTCCAGCTCCGGCGGGACGAGGCCGTCGCCGACCTCGCGCGCGTTCCCGAGGTCGTCGAGCTCGAACAGCTCCGGCGCGATGGCGTAGCAGCGGGTGTGCCCCTGGCAGCGCTCGCAATCGACTCGGACTTTGAGCTACGTCAGTCCGTTCATGGCCTGTCACCCCTGACTGGCTTGCTCTGAAACGCTACCACACGCCGTGCGAGCACGCCTCCGTAATTTGGCCTATTCTGTCTCACCACAGACACGCCAGGGTGAGGGCAACCAGCGGTCAGGTGGGCGCGGCGTCGTGGGAAGCGCGCGTCGAGCCGGCCGGCGCAGACGTGCCAGCATCGTCCGCGTGGAGGGCGCCGTTCTGGCGGTGAAGAACGAGGCCAGGATGTCCGGGACGATCAGGCCGAAGACGCGCAGGCTCCGGGCACGAAGGTTGCGAGCCAGGTTGTTCGGCTCGTGACCGAGCGCGTCCATCGCCTGGCGGACGCGCCGGCGGGTCTGGACGGCAACGCGCGGATGCTCGTTGAGCACGCGCGAGACGGGGGCGATGGGAGTCCTCACGCGGTCGTCGGTAGCGACAGCAACTGCACAGCACCATCTCGATGGGGAGGAGCCGTCATGAGCGGACTCGAGGCATCGAAGCATCTGACGCGCCGCCGGGCGCTGCGCCTGCTCGGCATGGGCGCGGGCGTCACCCTGCTCGCGGCGTGCGGCCAGAGCGCGCAGCCGGCACCCACGGCGGCACCCCCTCCTTCGTCGGGGCAAGCTAAGCCAGCGGAGCCCGCGAAGCCGGCCGAGGCCGCGAAGCCGGCGGAGTCGAAGCCCGCCGCTCCGGCTGCCGCGCCTGCCGCGACCACGGCCCCCGCGAAGCCGGCTGAGGCCGCCAAACCGGCTGAAGCTGCCAAGCCGGCCGCGCAGGCCGCGCCCGCCAAGACCGGCGGGACCGTGGCGCTGCGCTTCTTCTTCTGGACCGGCTCCGAAGAGGAGAGCAAGTTCTGGCAGGAGATGGCCGCCGACGCCTCGAAGATGGTCGGCAACGTCGAGGTCAAGTTCGAGACCGACTCGTTCAACAACTACTGGACCAAGCTGCCGGCCGACGCCGCCTCGGGGACGATCGCCGACATCCTCGGGCTCCAGAGCCTGCGCACCGGCGGGTTCGCGTCCAGGAACCTGTACCTGCCGCTGGACGACCTGATCAAGGACGACAAGAGCTTCGATCTCGCGGACTTCGACAAGACGATCGTCGACGGGCTCTCGTACAAGGGGAAGCTGTACGCGCTCTCGTACGACTTCGGGCCGAACGTGATCTTCCTGAACAAGGCCCTGTTCCAGAAGGCCGGTGTCGCGCTGCCGAAGCCGGACTGGACCTGGAACGACTTCCTCGAGACGTCGAAGGGCCTCAGCAAGAAGATCGACGGCAACGACGTCTTCGGCATCGTCGGCTCGAACCAGTTCAACCCAATGGTGCCGTGGATCTTCTCGAACGGCGGCGACTACGCCAACGCCGACTTCACGAAGTCGGCGCTCAGCTCGCCGGAGACCCTCGAAGCGATCCAGTTCTACGCCGACCTGCTCCAGAAGCACAAGGTGGCCGCGCCGATCACGGACCCCGGCAACCCGAACGCCGACCGCGATCAGTTCCAGGGCACTCGCGCGGCGATGTACGTCAGCGGCCCCTGGCAGTTCATCAACATGCGCTCCCGGATGAAGGACGATTGGGACATCGTGCCGCTGCCGAAGGGGAAAGCCGGCTCGGTCTCCTGGGTGGCAGGCTCCGGCTTCGGCGTCTCGACCAGCACGAAGTACCCGAAGGAAGCGTGGGAGGTCGTCAAGGCGCTGACCAGCACCGAGGGACTGAAAAAGGTAGCGGCCTCTGGGCGGGGTTATCCTGGGCGGAAGTCCGCCGTCGAGGCGTTCTACAAGAAGGACGCGCTGCCAGAGCACCAGGAGATGATCGGCGAGCAGCTCAAGACGGCGAAACCGTTCCGCACCAACCCGACCTGGCAGGAGATCGACACCCAGCTTCGAAGCAGCCTGGTCGACCCGATCATGCTGGAGGGGAAGCCCGTCGCGGAGGTGGTCAAGGCGGCCGAGCCAGGCTACCAGTCGCTGATCGATCGCGGCGCGCAGCAGGCCGGGCGGTAGACCGATGGCGAATCAGGTGGTAGCGGCGGCTCAGCCGGGGAGTGCCGGGCGCAAGGGGCTGTCGCTGGCGACCAGGGAGGCGCTCGCGGCGTACCTGTTCATCCTGCCCAGCTTCCTCGGGTTCGCGATCTTCCTGCTGGTCCCGATGGTGCTGTCGGCCGGGATCAGCCTGTACGACTGGGAGCTGCTGCGCCCACCGGTCTTCATCGGCCTGGAGAACTACCGGGACCTGTTCCGCGATCCGCTCTTCGTGAAGGTGCTCGTCAACACCGCGTACTACGCGTTCGGACTGGTGCCGCTGAACATCGTTATCTCGCTCGGCCTGGCGCTCTGGCTGAACACGAAACTGCGCGGCCTCACCTTCTACCGCCTTGCCTTCTTCCTGCCGGTCGTGACGGTCACGGTCGCGGTCTCGCTGATCTGGAAGTGGATGTACGAGCCGCGGATCGGGATCGTCAACGCCGCCCTGGGACTCTTCGGGATCAGCGGGCCGAACTGGCTGGGCGACCCGTTCTGGGCGATGCCGGCGCTGATCATCCTCGGGCTCTGGAAAGGGTTCGGCTACAACATGGTGCTCTTCCTGGCTGGTCTCCAGGGCATCCCGAGCACGCTCTACGAGGCCGCCATGATCGACGGCGCCAACGCCTGGCAGCGGTTCTGGAAGATCACGCTGCCGCTCTTGAGCCCGGCGATGTTCCTGGCGGTCGTCCTGACCGTGATCAGCTCGTTCCAGATCTTCGATCAGGCGTACGTGATGACGGCCGGCGGTCCGTCCAACGCCACGAACACGATCGTGCTCTACATCTTCCAGAACGGGTTCCTGTTCTTCAAGATGGGGTACGCCTCGGCGATCGCGTGGGCGCTATTCGCGGTGATCTTCACGTTTACGCTGATCCAGATGTGGCTCCAGCGCCGTTGGGTCCAATACGAGTAGGACATGACAACAGTGGTACGGGGGTTCAGCTACGTCGCATTGACGACGCTGGCGGTGCTCTGCCTGGTCCCGTTCGTCTGGATGGCGCTGACGGCGCTCAAGCCGGAGAACGAGGTAATGACGAACCCGCCGCGCTGGCTGCCATCGGTACTGGCGTGGTGGAACTTCCCGCGCGCCTTCACCTTCTACCCGTTCGACCGGTTCCTCTGGAACACGCTGGTTGTAGCGGTCGGGGCGACCCTGCTCCAGACGATCGTCGCGATCCTGGCGGCGTACGCGTTTGCGCGTCTGCGCTTCCCGGGCCGGAACGTCCTGTTCATGGCGTACCTGGGAACGCTGATGATCCCGCACCAGGTCACGATCGTACCGCTCTTCCTGATGATGCGGTCGGCCAACCTGGCGGACACCTACTGGGGCTTGATCCTGCCGTCGGCGTTTCACGCGTTCGGGGTGTTCCTGATGCGCCAGTTCCTGCTGACGTTGCCCAGAGAGCTCGAGGAATCAGCGTACATCGACGGGGCGAGCCGGCTGCGGGTGCTCTGGCAGGTGCTGTTGCCGCTCTCGCGGCCGGCCCTGGCAACGTTGGTGCTCTTCACGTTCATCCGCGAGTGGAATGCGTTCCTCTGGCCGCTGATCGCGACGCGCTCGCTGGAGATGCGGACGGTCGCCGTGGGACTCACGCTGTTCACGGGCCAGTACGGCACGGAGTGGCACCTGCTGATGGCGGCGGCGACGGTGACGATCATCCCGTCGCTGATCGTCTTCACGCTCTGCCAGCGGTACTACATCGAAGGGATCGCGCTGAGCGGCTTCGGCGGCCGGTAGGAGCCCTCACCCCAACCCTCTCCCAGAGGGAGAGGGGGCACACGAGGAGCATTGATGACGTTCAACGATGGGCAGGGTGGGGTCATCCGCTTTGGCATGGCGCAGCGCCCCGGGGCCAGCAGCGATCCGCGCCTGGACTGGTTCCGCGAGGCACGGTTCGGCATGTTCATCCACTGGGGGCTGTACGCCATTCCGGCCGGCCGCTGGAAGGGCCAGGCGATCCCGGGGATCGGCGAGTGGATTCAGCTCCGAGCCCGGATCCCAAACGCCGAGTACGAGCAGTTGGCGAAGCAATTCAACCCGACGCAGTTCGACGCCGAGGCCTGGGTGTCGCTAGCGAAGCGAGCTGGCCAGAAGTACCTGACGATCACCGCCAAGCACCACGACGGCTTCTGCATGTACGACTCGAAGGTCACCGAGTACGACGTCGTGGACGCGACGCCGTTCGGCCGCGACCCGATGAAGGAGCTGGCCGAAGCGTGCGGACGCCACGGCATCAAGCTCTGCTTCTACTACTCGCAGACCCAGGACTGGCACCACCCGGACGGCCACGCCAACGACTGGGACTTCGATCCCGCGAAGAAGGACTTCGAGGGGTACGTCCGCGAGTACGTCAAGCCGCAGGTCCGCGAGCTGCTGACCCAGTACGGGCCGATCGGCCTGATCTGGTTCGACACGCCGTTGATCATCTCCCGTGAGCTGAGCCAGGAGCTGGTCGACCTCGTCCATGAGATCCAGCCGGCCTGCCTGGTGAACGGGCGGATCGGGAACGACATCGGCGACTACGCGGAGACGAGAGACAACGTCGTGCCGGAGGACCTGATCGAAGCGGACTGGGAGAACCCGGCCACGATCAACGACACGTGGGGTTTCAAGTCTGACGACCACAACTGGAAGTCGACCGAGACGCTGATCCAGAAGCTGGTCGACATCGTCAGCAAGAACGGCAACTACCTGCTGAACGTCGGGCCGACGGCGGACGGCGTGATCCCTCAGCCGAGCGTCGAGCGGCTGGAGGCGATAGGCCGCTGGCTGGAGACGCACGGCGAGAGCGTCTACGGGACCGGGGCCGGGCCGCTCCAGGGACTAGCATGGGCCAGAACCACGGCGAAGCCGGGGACGGTCTACCTGCACGTCTTCGACTGGCCGGCCGGCGGCACGCTCACGGTGCCGGCCCTGCCCCAGAAGGTGACCTCGGCACGGCTGCTGGCCGATCCATCGGCAGGACCGCTCGCGGTCTCCGAGGGCGCGGACGGCCTGACGATCCAGGGGCCGGCCGGCGCACCGGACCCCGCCGACTCGGTGGTGGTGCTGACGCTGGCCGGGTAACGACCGAACCCGATCGCGGGCGCAATTCATTGCGCCCGCACCATCGTGGCGAGTGGTAAGGTACTTGTGTGAGCAAGACACTCGTCGTCGCCGAGAAGCCCTCGGTCGGCCAAGATCTGGCGAAGACGCTGCCCGGCGCCTTCAAGAAGCACGAGGGGTACCTCGAAGCTGACGGCTACGTCGTGACCTGGGCCGTCGGCCACCTCGTCACGCTCGCCGAGCCGGACCAGTACGACGAGCGCTACAAGAAGTGGCGCACGGCGGACCTGCCGATCGTGCCGACCGAGTTCAAGGTCACGACGGCTGACGCCCGGTCCGGCAAGCAGCTCGCGGTGATCCAGCGGCTGATGCGGCGGCCGGATGTCGATCGGGTAGTCAACGCCTGCGACGCCGGCCGCGAGGGCGAGCTGATCTTCGCCTACATCTGGCAGACCGCGCGGGTGAAGAAGCCGGTCGAACGGCTCTGGATCTCCAGCCTGACGGCGCGAGCGATCCGCGACGGCTTCGACCACCTGCGGCCCGGTGCCGACATGCATCGTCTGGAGGAGGCCGCCCGCTCGCGCGCCGAGGCCGACTGGCTGATCGGGATGAACGCGACCCGCGCCGCGACGATCCGGGGCCGGGCCGCGCTTGGCGGGGTCGTCTCGCTGGGACGGGTCCAGACCCCGACCCTGGCGATCCTCGCCCGCCGCGAATTCGAGATCCAGGCGTTCGTACCAGAAGACTACTGGCTGGTCGAGGCGACGTTCGGCGCGCCGGCGAAGGGCCAGTACGCCGGGCGCTGGTTCGCCGGCGAGCTGACCCGCCTGCCGAACGCCGAACGCGCCGAAGCGATCGTCGCGAAGGTCCAGGGCAAGGCCGGCACCGTGCTCTCCGTTGAGCGGCGCGAGCAAAGCGAAGCGCCACCGCTGCTCTACGACCTGACCAGCCTCCAGCGCGACGCCAACCGCCGCTTCGGGTTCGCGGCCTCCAGAACGCTGCGAGCCGCCCAATCCCTGTACGAGGACAAGAAGGCGATTACCTACCCGCGCACCTCGTCGCGGTACCTGCCCGGCGACATGATCCCACGCCTCAAGCCGACCGCCGAGACGCTGGTGCCGATCACGCAGTTTGCCCAGGCGGCGCGCTACGTGCTGGGCCTCGACAAGCTGCCGCTGCGGCGGGTCGTGGACGACGCGAAGATCGGCGACCACCACGCGATCGTCCCGACCGTCGCTCCGCACGCCGTCGAGAAGCTCAGCCCGGACGAGCAGCGGATCTTCGATCTGGTCTCCCGGCGGTTCCTGGCCGTCTTCCATCCGCCGGCCCGCTACGCCCGCACGACGATCGTCACGGAGGTAGAGGGCGAGACGTTCCGGACGCGGGGTCGGGTGACGCTGGAGGCCGGCTGGCGCGCCGTCTACGGCGTCGTGCCGGACGAGCCGCGCCAGCAGCAGCAAGAAGCGGACGAGGAGGAGCGCGGCGAGCTGCCGCCGGTGGCGCCCCATCAGGCGGTCCGCTGCGTCGAGGCGGGGAGCGAGAAGCGGACGACGAAGCCGCCGCCGCGCTACAACGAGGCGACGCTGCTCTCGGGGATGGAGACGGCCGGCAAGACGGTGGACGACGAGGCGCTGCGCGAGGCGCTCAAGGAGCGTGGGCTCGGCACGCCGGCCACGCGGGCCGAGATCATCGAGACGTTGATCCGCCGCGAGTACGTCGAGCGCCAGGGCAAGGAGCTGACGCCAACTCGGAAGGGGCTACAGGTCATCACGCTGCTCGGAACGCATCCGCTGACCTCGGCGGAGCTGACCGGCGACTGGGAGCGGCGCCTGAACGAGATGGAGCAAGGCCGCGTGGACCGCCCGAGCTTCATGCGCGGCATCGCCGATTTCACCCGTCAGACAGTGGAGCAGATCGGCAGCCTGGAGCCGGGCGACCTTCGGCCGGAGCCGGTCGAGCTCGGGCCGTGCCCGCGCTGCGGCGCCGAGACGGGATCCGCGATCCGCGAGAACCGGATGGCGTACGGCTGCACGAGCTGGAAGAGCCAGGATGAGCCGGGGTGCGGCTTCGTGATCTGGAAGAAGCTGGCGGGACGAACGATCAGTCCGTCCGAGGCGCGCCAGCTGCTGGAGCACGGCCGGACCACCGACGTACTGGCCGGCTTCCGCAGCCGGGCCGGCAAGCCGTTCCGGGCGCGCCTGCTGCTCGACGCGGAAGGGAAGGTCACGTTCGACATGCCGGCCCGACCGGGCGGCGAGCGCCCGCCGGCCAATGGCGAGACGACGGCGGAGCCTGGGACCGAATCCGGAAACGGGGCGTCGCCGAGGGCTCGCGCCGCGCCACGGAACGGCAGCCCGGCGCCTCGGAACGGTGCCACGGCATCTCGGGCGCGAGTTGCCGCGTCGAACGGCATAGCAGCACCGCCACCAGGACGCAGCGCCTCGACGTCGACCGAACGGCCGAGCAGCCGAACGGCGGCGGCAGCCTCGCGGCGCCCGGCGAACGTCGCGACAGCCGCCACGTCGCCACCAGCCCGTTCGGCTGCGAAAGCGGCCACGCCCGCTGCCTCAGCGCCGGCCTCGGCCGCGCCAGCGCCCCCGCTCGTCGACGGCGTCGATCCGGCCGTCTACCTGCGCGAGGCCGGGCTCGAAGTGATCGACAAGCGGCCGGTCGGCCGGCTGTGGGCGGTGGACAGCAACCCGCCGTCGCCGGCGCTGGCGGCGCTGCTCGAGCGCGGCGTCCGCTTCGTCTTCGCCAAGAACGGCAGCCGCTCGACGAAGCACCGGCCAGCCTGGTTCATGCCGGAATAGAACCCCCTCTCCGCGCCGGAGAGGGGGCAGGGGTGAGGGCCGGATCAGCGCTTGTCGATGGGGACGAACTGGCGGCCACGGTCCCCGACGTACTCGGACTGCGGGCGGATCAGCCGGCCGCTGTCCTGCTGCTCGATGATGTGGGCCGTCCAGCCGACCGTCCGGCCGACCGCGAAGCACGGTGAGAACAGGTCCGGCGTCAGGCCGACGTCGCGCAGGAGCAGCGCGGTGTAGAACTCCACGTTGGTGTTCAGGTTGCGGCCGGGCTTCTCGTCCAGGAGCACCTGGACGGCGACCCGCTCGACTTCCTTCGCCAGATCCAGTGAGCTCTGCTCGCCGGTCTCCTCGGCCAGCAGCCAGGCCGCCTTGTACAGCACCTCAGCTCTCGGGTCGCGCACCTTGTAGACGCGGTGCCCGAAGCCCATGATCCGCTTGCCGTGCTGGACCGCGTCTCTGATCCAGCTGTCGGCACGGTCGGCGGTGCCGATGTCCTCGATCATGTCCAGGGCCGGGCCGGGCGCCCCGCCGTGGAGCGGCCCCTTGAGGGCGCCGATGCCGCCGGTGACGGCCGAGACCATGTCCGAGGCGGTCGAGGCGATCACGCGGCAGGTGAACGTCGAGGCGTTCATGCCGTGGTCGGTGACGGTGACGAGGTACGTCTCCAGGCCCCGGACCTTCTCGGGGCTCGGCACCTCGCCGGTCATCATGTAGAGCAGGTTCGCCGCGATGCCGAGATCGTCGCGCGGCTCGACGACCTGGCCGCCGCTTCGGAGGCGCTGGTACATGCCGACGATGATCGGCACCCGGGCGACGAGCATCTCGGCGCGCTGGTGGTTCACGTCGTGCGAGTTGTCGCCGGGGGCCGGGTCGTCGACGGTGAGCGAGCCGACGGCGAAGCGGAGCGCGTCCATCGGCTCCATCTTCTTCGCCGAGGCCTGGACGGCCATCCTGGTCTCTTCAGGCAGGCGCCGGTAGCTCACCAGCCTGCGGTTCTGCTCGTCCAGCTCGCTCCTGGTCGGCAGATTGCCGTGCCAGAGCAGGTAGGCGGCCTCTTCCAGGCTGATCTGGGCCGCGATCTCCTCGATGTCGTAGCCACAGATCGTCAGGATGCCCTTGAGACCGTCGACCTCGCTGAGCGGGGTTCGGGCTGCGACGATGCCTTCGAGGCCGCTGGTCGCGGGATCGGGCGTTGGCTGCCCCTGGACTGCCGATCCGGTGGTCATAGCGTCATCCTCCAGTCACTCCCGTCGTCGTGTCACACCATCGTGGTTCATGGCTCAGACCGCACTCGGCCGCGCAGCCGTCCCCGATACTCATCAGCGTTTCGGGGCGCCAGGCTGAGCGCGATCACGAGCCTCGCGAAACGCCGAGTGCCGAGGCCCATGTCTGTGAGGCCGTCTCTCTTGTCGATGCCCCCTACGGTAGCAGATCGCGCACGTGCGATTCGCCTCGTGAGCGTTCGCTCCTACATTGCCCGAACCAGCAGGCTCGGTGCCACTGTTCTGGTAGCGAGTCACCATGTTCTGACACCGCCGGGGGGACACCATGCCACTGCGCGTCACCGAGGACGGCGTGAACCTCAGAGCCGAGCCGTCTACCTCCGCGACCGTCCTGACAGCATTGAGCGCGGGCACGCTGGTGACGCCCGCCAGTCCGTGGGGCTGGCGCGAGGTCGATGCCGGCGCACGCTCGGGCTGGGTCGCGACGAGCTTTCTGGCAGACGCGGGCGACCAGTTGCGCGTCACCGAAGACGGCGTGAACCTCAGGGCTGACCCGTCCACCTCGGCGACCGTCCTGACGGAACTGAGCGCCGGCACGATGGTCACGCCGATGAGTCCGTTCGGCTGGCGCGAGGTTGACGCCGGCGCGCGCTCGGGCTGGGTCGCCACGGCGTTCCTGGCGGACGCCGGGGACGAGCCGGCGCCGTCTCCAGGCCCGACGCCCGGAGCTCGCTTCCAGTTCAACCCGAACACGCCGACCGAGCTCCAGGCGCAGGACTGGACCTGCTCGATCCGCTCCACGATGTGGTGTCTGAAGTCGATCGGCATCGCGGTCACGCCGGCCGAGGCGCAGGACGCGATGTCGCCACGGTACTGCAACAGCAATGTCGGACTGCTGGACGCGTCCGGCGCGGGCATCGTGGCGGTGCTGCGGGATACGTGGGGCGTCACGGCGTTCAACCGCAACCCGGTCTCGTTCGACGACGTCGCCGGCTGGGCCGGGAAGTGTCCGGTGGCGCTCGGCGGGCGAGCCTGGGGCCACTGGACGGCCGTTCGCGGCTTCGACGGCGAGCGGCTGGTGCTGGCGAACCCCGGTGGCACGGGACCGCGCTTCGGGCAGCAGACGCTGAACCGGCAGCAGTTCGCGGACCTCGGCTCGTTCTCGGCGGTGGTCATCCCGGTCGACTGATCGTCCGATTGCGTCAGTTGCCGGCTTCCGGCATGATCCCCTGGCGAAGCACGGGGTTCGGAGGACGATGGTGACGGTGGCTGCACGCACGGGGGCCAGCGCGGTGGTGGCCGCGCTCGAGGAGCGCGGCGTCGAGTACCTGTTCGGCGTGCCGGGCCACGGCGCCTACCCAATCTACGGGGCGCTCACGAAGGGATCGAGCGTCAGGCCGATCGTCGGGCGGAACGAGCAGGGTATCTCGTTCATCGCCGACGCCTGGTCCTGGGTCACGAACCGCGTCGCCGTCGCCACCACCGTGCCCGAGTGCGGCTTCACTAACTCCTCGACCGGCGTCTGGCAGGCGACCGAGGACGGCGAGCGCCTCCTCTACATCCTGGAGTACGATCCGATGCACCAGGACGTCGCCCGAGCCACCGCGCTCCACTACGCCCAGGCGAACAGCGCCGAGGAGATCCGCCCGGCCTTCAACCGGCTGATGGACCTGCTGGAGACCGGCCGGCCGGGTGGCGCCGTGCTGGAGATCCCACAGCGGGTGCTGGTCGGCCCGGCCGAGCGCAGCGGCGACCTGCCGGCCCGCCCGAAGCACGCGGCCGTGGATGCACACTCGCTGGACGAGGCGGCCAGCCTGCTCTCGAAGGCCCGGCGGCCGGTGATCGTGGCCGGGCGGCCGATCGTCGCGGCCGGCGCCGAGGCGGCGTTGCTCCAGCTTGCCGAGAAGCTTCAGGCGCCGGTCTTCGTCGATCGGAACGCCAAGGGGGCGCTGTCGGAGGACCATCCGCTGGCGCTCGGCTTTACCTGGAGCCCGACCTCCGTGGCAGAGGATCTGCTGCGTGAGGCGGACATCGTGCTGGCGATCGGCCTGCGCGAGCACGCCGCGACAGGCGCCCGGTCAGCGGAGCAGATCGGCCAGCAGTTGATTCACCTGGACTGGGACACGGCGCAGCAAGGCGACGGCGAGCCGGCCCGCCTGAAGCTGGCCGGCCACGTCGGCGACGCGCTGGCCGACCTGGTGGAGCTGGTCAAAGAGCGCCAGCAGCCCGGCTTCACGAGTGAGGCGCTGGACGCGGTCCGCGAGGGTCCGTGGCGCTACGCCGAGGACCGCGTGCCGTGGGCGCTCGACTTCTTCCGCGAGCTGCAATCCGCACTGCCGCGCGACGTCCTCTTTTTCACGGACTCGATGGTCGGGCTCTGGATCTTCCGCCTGCTGAAGGCGTACGAGGGTCGATCCTACCGGTTCGGCTGGGGAAACGGCAGCGGGACGCTCGGGTACGGGTTCCCGGGCGGCATCGGCGCGAAGCTGGCGTTGCCCGACCGCGAGGTGGTCTGCATCGCCGGCGACGGCGCGGCCCTGTACAACCCCCAGGAGCTGGCGACGATGCAGCTGTACGGGATGAAGGTGACGTACATCGTCTGCAACGACGACTGCTTCGGGGCGGTCCGCGACAACCTCCAGGAGGGGTACGGCGCGCCGATCGGCCACGAGCTGGTGAACCCGGACTTCGTGAAGCTGGCCGAAGCGTACGGGATGCGCGGGGTCAAGACCCAGACGCCGGCCGAGATCGGGAACGCCCTGCGCGAGGCACTGGCCGGCGACCAGTCAACGCTGATCGAGGTGCCGCTGGAGCTCCGGCCCGGACGATACTAGCAGCCGCTACCCTGCGCGGACGCCCGCACGATCTGATCCGCCTCGGCGTACATGACCTCGGGATCGACGCTCAACGCGTCGATCGCCTGCTGGCCCTGGCCGGCCGGAACCGTGACGACGTGGACCTCGATGCCAGGGATGGTCCGCAGGATGGTGCCGCCGTGCCGCACGATCACGGCCGCCGCGTCGGCGCCTGGCTGAACCTTCACGAGGATGCGGTCCGACTGGCAGGCAGACATCGGCGACTCCGGCTGAGGCTGGGACGCTTCTTCGGGTGGAACGTCCTGCTGGGCGCTCGCGGTCATGGCGAGGCCGGCAACGGCGAAGGTGAGCAGTAGGAGTGCAAGCGCGATACGACCCATGATGGCTCTCATATCGTGTTCAACGGATACGACGCATGAGACGGTGACATTGTTCCATCTATCGAGCAGCGCGAGCAGAGGAGCAGTCAAGCAAAAAGCAGACCAGCAGCTGCTGGAGAGGCCCGGGGAGGTCTGGGGCGCAGCCTCCGGCCAGGACCGCCTGGTGGCGGTCTACACCCCGATAGGGGCACGCCCTCAGAGAAGCGTGCGGGCGTTCCAGGCGAGCAGTCCGACCGTAACCAGCATCCCGAGCACCCCCAGGACGAGCACGGCACGGTGAAACCAGCGTCTGCCGGTCTTTCGGCCATCGCGCGGCGTCACGCCGAGGAGCTGCTGGAAGGACGGGAGCATGGTGGAACGGGTTGCACCGGTCATCGCTTCTCTCCAGAGGACTTCATCCGGGGTGGTCAGGAATCCAGTATCCGGCAGCATCGAGCAGCCGACATCGTGGGGGAGTACAGAGCGTTTGTGGCGCGCAGTACGGAAAAGCCCCCCACCCTGCCCTCCCCCTCGCAGGGGGAGGGCAGGGTGGGGGGCTTCGAGTGGCAGGGCGGTGCAGCCGGAGATGTTAGCGGGCGAGGGTGACCAGCTTGCCGGTCCGCGCTGACTCATAGATCGCGTGGATCAGCTCGATCGCCTTGCGGGAGTCGGCAGCCTTGACCAGCGTCGGCGAGCTGTAGGCGTCATCTTTGACCCAGTGCGCGACATCCTGGAACGTGTTGACGACCGGCGGCTCAACATCCGGCGGGGCGTCAGCGTCCAGCGACTTCCACATCGCGACCTTGCGATCCTGTAGGATCAGGCTGCCGCGGCCGCCGCCGACCTCGATCCGCATCATCGAGCCGCCGCCATACATCCCGCCGGGGCGGTCGTTGTGGAAGGTGGTGGTGCCCACGAGGGTCGCCATCGCGCCGCTGGTGAAGGTAACGATCGAGTACGCGGTGTCCTCGGACTCCATCTGGTGGGTGAGTGTCCCCCAGCGCGCGAAGACGCTCTCGACGTCGCCCATGTACCACAGCATCACGTCCAGTGAGTGGATCGCCTGGAGCAGCATCACGCCGCCACCGTCAACGGCCCAGGTCCCGCGCGTGCCGGTGTAGTACTCCTGGGGACGGAAGCACTTGTAGGTGAACTCGCCGGTCACCAGTTTCCCCAATAGGCCGTCGGCGATGGCCTGATACCCCAGGTAGTGGCCGGGATGGAAGCGCTCCACGTACTCGGTCGCCAGCTTGACGCCGTTCGCCTCGCACGCCGCGACGATGGCGTCGACGCGCTCCAGCGTGATCTCGAGCGGCTTGGTGACCACCACGTGCTTGCCGGCGTTGGCGGCGTCAACGGCAATGTCGCGGTGGAAGGCGTTCGGCGTGAAGATACAGACGACGTCCACGTCGTCGCGCTTCAGGAGCTTACGATAGTCAGCGTAGGCGGCCACGCCGAGCTGCGCGCCGACCCGGTTCGCGGTCGCCTCGGTCCGCGCCGCGACCGCCACGAGCTCGGCCTCCGGCACCTCCTGGATCGCCTGGCACCGCCCGAGCCCGAAGTTGAGCCCGACGACGCCGAAGCCGACCTTTCCATTCTGCGTTGGCATCTGATCCCTCACTTACACAGTACCGCTCGTCTGGCGTACGATGACCCGCATGGAAGGTTCTGGAAACGCCGAGCCGCCTGCTGGAGACGTCCCAGGGGCGCCCGGCGATGCCCCGGACATGCCAGGTCTGGTCGCGTTCATCAACGCCCAGCACGGTACCACGTTTCGCCTCACGGATCGGCTCCTGCACGGCAAGCGGAACGTCGCGGGGCTCTACAACGCCAACGGCGCGCGCTTCATCGTCAAGTGGAGCCCCGGAATCCAGGACCTGGAGCGTCTCGCCGAGGCCGTCCGGCTCGTCGATCGCCTGCGGAGCCGCTGGTACCCGGTCCCGCGGTACACCCTGCGCGGGCTCCATCCCGCCGGACGGTACCTCGTGCAGACGGGGCTGCCCGGTGCGCCGCTCAGCCGGTTGACGACCTCGCAGGTCGTGCAGGTCATCGCCCTGAACGAGATCCAACGGGAGCAGGCAACCTCGCCGTCACCTGAGCCGTGGCCGCAGCGCATCGTCGACGACGTGCTAGAGGGCGGCGACGGCTACTGCCTGCTCGATCCGATGCGCCAGCATTCGCCGACGACCGCCCGATTGCTCGATCTGGTGCAGAACCTGGTGGCGCGGCACCGGAGCGTGTCGATGCCGACGACGGACGTCGTCCACGGCGATTTCCAGCCGAACAACATGCTCGGCCTCTCCGGCAAGATCAGCGGCGTCGTCGACTGGGAGGGTGCCCAGGCCGGGGATCGGACGTTCGACCTGGCGACTGTGCTGTTCTACGGCTACGACCAGGAAACCGTTCGCGAGACGCTCTGGCCCCGCGTGACCACGATGACGGACCCGGCCGCCGTCGCCGTCTACCTGGGGCATCTGATCCATCGTCAGGTCGACTGGTCGATTCGCCACCACGATCAGGCGACGGTCGATCGGTGGCTGGAGCGTGCCGGCATGGTCTGGCAAGAGATCCCCCAACGGACCGGCTGCGAGGCTCCCGCCTGGCCCTGACCCGGTCTCGTGCCCCGGCCGCCGCACAGGCTCGCCGATACAGCCTGCAACGGCCGGCCCGCCGGACGTGTTCGACCTCCTGTAACGGAACCGCCCCGTGCGTGCTCTGACGGGGCAGGATCGTCCGGAGGAACGGTATGGATCTGCAGCTTACCGGCAAGGTCGCCGTGGTAACCGGCGCCTCCAAAGGCATCGGGTTCGCCGTGACCCGTACGCTGGTCGAAGAGGGTGTCCAGGTTGTCGCCGCGTCGAGAAGGACCAGTCCGGAGCTCGAAGCGCTCGGCGGCCCCCGGCTCGTCCACGTCTCAGCCGACTTCATGGATCCGGCGGCGCCCGGCGCGGTGATCGCCCGTGCGGTTGACGTGTTCGGCGGGCTCGACATCCTGGTGAACAACGTCGGCGGGGCGCCGCCCGGCGTGACGCTACCCCGAGCGTCGTTCTTCGACGCCACCGACGACGACTGGCGCGCGGTGTTCGAGCTGAACCTGTTCGCGGCGGTCCGGGCGTGCCGAGCCGCCATCCCGCTGATGCTCGAACGCGGCGGCGGCGCGATCGTCAACGTCTCGTCGGTGGTCGCCAGGCAGCCGTCGCCCGTGAACGTCGACTACGGCGCGGCGAAGGCCGGGATGAGCAACCTCACGAAGGTGCTCTCTGAGGAGTTCGGCCCGAGGGGCATTCGGGTGAATACCGTCTCGCCCGGGCCGGTCCGCACACCCTGGTGGACCGACGAGGGTGGCGCAGCCGACATCTTCGCGGCGCAGGCCGGCGTCGACCGAGAGCGCCTGATGCGCGAGGTCGTGCCGCGGATGATGAGCCTGACGACTGGCCGCCTCGCCGATCCGCAAGAGATCGCCGACGCGGTCGTCCTGCTGGCCTCGCCGCGCTCCGCGAGCACGACGGGCGCCGAGATCGTGGTCGACTCGGGGCTGCTGAAAGCGGTGTAGCTCGACGGTCGGGGCGAGCCTTTGCTCGCCCCGATTGCCTCGCACCAGACCCGCACCGGGTCGGCGTCAGGCGATGCCGATCGGCCGGAGCGCCGTGCCTGCCGTCGTGCCCTTGAGCTTGTTCACGCCGAGGACGTACGCAAACTTCGACACGCCCTCGGCGGTGACCTCTTCGAGGTTGTGGTACTCCAGGATGTGCACGCCCTGCATCGGGATCAGGTAGGTGTGGACCGGGATGAAGCTGGTCCCCTGTTCGAGCTGGTCGGCCGGCGTCGCCACTTCGAGCCCGGAGGTGTCGCTCCCGAGCATCAGGGCGCCTTTCTCCTCGACGAGCCAGCGGGCCGCCGCCAGGTTGATGCCGGCCGAGTCGTACCGCGTGACCTCGGCGTGGTTGGCGCCGACGCCGTCGCCCTGGAGCCAGACCGCCGCCGTGCCGGTCCGGATCAGGACGACGTCGAGCGAATCGATGTCCACCCCCTGCCGCGCGAGCGCCCCCTGGAGGATCTCCGGCGTGATCACGAAGTTGGAAGGCAGCGGGTCCTGGCCGACGTACCGCGCGACGTCGATCGCGACGGCCGGGGCGACGATCGGCGGGATCGTGTCCGCGCCCAGCTTGCTCACGCCCCAATCGCCAAGGACATCCTCGGCCCGATTACCGTTGTAAAAGGTCGGCGGGTCGCCAAACGAGATGTGGCCGAAGCTGTCGCACTGGGTCGCGACGTTGTCGGAGATGAAGAGGGCGCAGCTCGCGAACGTCGTCTTGATGCTGTTGACGTCCGAATCGACCAGGAACGAGAGGTCGCGCTGGAGCAGCTCGCCCTGCTGACTGCGGAAGGTCAGGATCTCGCCGGGGCTGTGGCCGGGCCACCTGAAGCTGCGGCGGTCGTACGCCAGCCCCAGGTCGTAGACACGGCCGGCGCGGGCGTAGGAGAGCGCCTTCACGGTCAGTTCGGGACTGAGCTCGTTGAGGTTGCCGAGCTGGTCGTTCGGGCCCCAGACCCAGCCCCAGCCACGGCCACGCTGCCAGCCGCGCGGCTGGGCGGACGGCGTCTCGACCGGGGCTGCCGCCGCCGTGCGTGTCTCGCGCTCGCCGAGCAGCGCGAGCGCCGCCGCTGTCGAGATGCCCAGGCCGGCGGCCTTGGCGAAGAACCCACGACGCGTCAGGTAGCCCTGACGGAGGTCGTGAACGAGCTCGCGGATACGGTCGTCCATGGTTTACCCTCGCACACGATGCAGTCTCGAAGGATCGGAGCGATCCCGGGCATCCTTGCCCGGACCTACCTGAGACGAGCCGGAGATGAGTCGGCGTACCGTTGGCGGAGGAGCGCTCGCGACGTCGCGCGACGATTCGACGCCTCCCTCGTCAAATCGAGGAAAATGCGACTCGGAGCACCGCTGCTATCGTACGCGAACCGGTGTGGATGTCAAGCCGCGCTGGCGCTGGGATCGCCGCGATCCCAGCGGGCTAGCTCGTCTGGAGCAGGCAGCGCGGGTCCATCACGCAGCAGGCGCCGTCGTCGGCGTGGTCGGCGCTCTCGACCTGGAGCGTCACGTGGTCCACGTGCAACTCCTCGCGCAGCAGCGACTGGAGATCGTGCAGGACGTCCGAGGACGCCCGGCCGTTCGCCTGGACGTGGGCGCTCATCGCCACGTAGCCGCTGGCGATCGTCCAGGCGTGGACGTCGTGGACGGCGGCGACGCCCGGAACGCGCCCCATGCTCGCCACGACGTGATCCAGGTCCAGGTGGGCAGGCGTCGCTTCGAGCAGCACGTCCAGGCCGGTCCGGAGCAGGCCCCAGGCCCGTGGCAGGATGAACAGCGCAATCAAGACGGAGACCAGCGGGTCAACCGGGTACCAGCCGGTCACCATGATCGTGAGCGCGGCGACGATCGCGCCGACCGACCCGAGCATGTCGGCGACGACCTCCAGAAGCGCGCCGCGCATGTTCAAGCTCTCACCGGCAACCCCGTGGAGCACCTTGAAGCCGATCACGTTGACCACCAGGCCGCCAACAGCAACCAGCAGCATCGGCACACCCTCGACGGCGGCAGGCTGGGCGAAGCGCTGCCAGGCTTCGTAGAGGATGAAGGCGGCGATTCCCAGCAGGAGGACCGCGTTGGCGACGGCGGCCAGGATCTCGGCGCGGTGGAACCCGAACGTCCGCCGGGGCGTGGCCGGCCGGGCCGCCATCCTGAGCGCCGCGAACGACATCGTCAGGCCGAAGACGTCGGCAAGCATGTGGCCGGCATCGGCGAGCAGTGCGAGCGAGCCGGTGAGCAGGCCGCCGATCACTTCGGCGACGAGGTACGCCGTGGTGAGACTGAGAACCACCAGCAGCTTTCGCTGATTCGATGCCGCCGCATCGTGCGCGTACGGGCCAGCAGACGTCGCGTGGCCGTGGCTATGCTGGTGCGTGATCGTCTCCCGGTGCTCGACGAACCGAGACTGCACAGTCTCAACTTCGTACAGGCTAATGATACGCAAGGATGTGCAACTAGAACAACGAATCGCCCCCGGCCCGGGCCCGTGGCCTGACATCCGACGATTCGTCTGCCCGTTTCTATACAGTACGGGAAATCTGTGCTACGCTGGCCGCCGTGACGTGCTCGCCACACGTCACACGTGGAGCGGTAGCCAGGTTTCCCATTCCCCCGCTCCGGCGCCTCGCGAGCGCCCCGCCCGGTTGGACGGGGCGTTTGCTCTGCGTGGCACGGTACCGGGACAGTTGACGTCGGCCACCATGAGATGCTGCGCACGGGAGGGACACGCGGTTGGCTGACGTACGAGTCGGCGTGGACGTCGGCGGGACGAACACCGACGCCGTCGTGATGGCCGGGCAGACGTTGCTCGGCTGGGCGAAGACGCCGACGACCGCCGACGTGACCGTCGGCATCGTCGCCAGCGTTCGCGAGGCGCTGGCCCAGGCCAAGACAGCGTCGTCAGCAGTCCGCGCCGTGATGCTTGGCACGACGTCAGATGTCGGGGCGCTGGTGGGCGGCTTCCCGCGCGAGGCCACGCTGGCAGTGGAGGTCGGCGGCGTCCGGACGAATTTTCGGATGCCGGACCTGCTGACGCTCGGCATCGGCGGCGGGAGCCTGGTCAGGCCCGGCACTGGGGATGGTCCGCCGACGATCGGCCCGGACAGTGTCGGCTACCAGTTGCCGGAGTGGGGCGTCGTGTTCGGCGGGAACGAACTGACGGCGACCGACGTACCGGCGGCAGCCTGTTGCTGGTCGGCAAGATCGTGGATGTCGAGCGGCGGACGGGCGGCGGTTTCGCGCGGGGGACGCTGAGCCTGGTCGGCAGCGGCCCGTACGGCAGCGACATGCGCATCGACTTCCAGAACGAGAACCTGATTGCCTACGCGGACGGCGTGCCCGTCGCCACCGTGCCGGACCTCATCTGCATCGTCTCGACGGACGACGCCGAGCCGATCACTACCGAGCTGCTGCGTTACGGCCAGCGGGTGGCGGTGGTCGGCATCCGCTGCCACCCGCTGCTCTCGACGCCGGAGGCGCTGGCGGTCGTCGGGCCGGGCGCATTCGGCTACGACGTGGCGTACCGACCGCTGACGCCCGGCGGCCCGCTCCCCTGGACGGTACTCTCGTAGCCGGCGAGGGCCAGGATCCGGCGAGCACAGACCTCGGCGCCGTCCAGGGGGCGCGTGGCCCAGGGCCGATCGAGCGCGTGCAGCCGCTCCAGCGCCGGGCCGAGATCGAGCGCGTCCAGGGCTGACCGCTCCAGCCTGACGGCGCGGGCCTCCGCTTCCAATGCCGCGACCAGCACGGGCTCCTCGCGGAAGCCGCCGCGCGAGACGTACAACGCCGGCACCCGGTTGGCGATCAGGTCGGCGACGATCCCGTAGCCGGGTTTGGTGATCACCACGTCGCAGGCCGCCAGCAGGTCCACGTATCCATCCGCGAGCTGCGGCAGCAGGAACAGGTTGCGGCCCCGCCGAACCGCCGAACCCCCTCCCTGTCCTCCCCCTGCGAGGTGGAGGGTTGGGGAGGGGGTCCGGGACTGTGGAGTGGCCGCCGTGGCGACGAAGGCGTACCCGTCGAAGTGGGCCAGGCGAGCGTCGTCAGGGCCATCGCCGGCGTGGCCGCCGAAGCTGAACAGGACGATCGGCGCGTCCAGGGGTAGCCCGAGGCGTCGGCGCGTCTCGGCGCGCTCGGCGGTCGAACGGCGGGCGATCAGCGGCACGTCCTCGACGACCGGGAACGCCGTCAGCCCATCGTGGAACGGCAGGCGCAGCAGCAGCGAGGCCCGCGCATACTGGGACGCCAGGTGAGCCACCAGCGACACGTACTCCGGCCGCCCTTCCGCGAACGGCTCGTAGATCCAGTCCCAGGAAAAGTTCGCCAGGGCGATGCCGGGGATGCCAGCCCGGACGGCGATCTCGAACGCGGCCGAGGGCACGTCCGCCACGACCGCGCGGGCCCCGATGGCCCGCAGCCGGTCCGCTTCGGTGGCCAGGCGCGCGTCTTCGTCGGCGACCAACTCAGCGTACCGTTGGAGCGTGGCCCGAGCGTCGATGTCCAGGCTGTTCGGCTGGACCACACCGGTGTCGATCGTACACGGCTCGACCTCGACGCCCGGCGGGAAGATCCAGGCGGGAGCGGCCGTCCGCGCGACGATCCGCAGGTCCGGGCGGGCCGCGAGCAGGGCCCGACAGAGGATGGCGCAGCGCACGGCGTGGCCGAAACCGTGACTGCTGGTGTAGAGCGCGATCGTGGGAGGAGAGGCGGGCACGCGAGATTGTAGCGGAGGCACGGCAGCCAGCTTCTGATATAGTAACGTCAGAGATAGTAACATCTGAGTTACTATCTCTGACATTACTATCAGGTAGGTTACGAACTGTGGTTGACGCCATCGGTGGTTTCGTCAATCGTGAGATCGAGCTGCGAGCATTAGAACGCTTCTGGTCGTTACGTTCGCCCCAGTGCATCCCGGTCACGGGTCGTCGTCGAGTCGGAAAGACGTTCCTGCTCGAACACTTCGCCTCCAGCCGGCGTCACGTGTACTTCCGGTGTGAGCTTCGTGGGACAGCGGAACAGCTTCCTCTGCTGGGAGCGGAACTTGCTCGGCTGGCAGGCGACCCAATCCTCCAGGCACAGCCTCCTGCAACATGGACGACCGTCTTCGCGCTCATCGAGCGCCTGGCTGAAAAGGAGCGGCTGCTTGTAGTCCTCGACGAGTTACCATTTTGGGCTGCGTGCGATGAGAGCATGCCGTCCGTCCTTCAGAACTGGTGGGACGCGCGTGGCCGCTATTTGAACCTCGTGCTGCTGCTTTGTGGCTCGGCGGTCCAGATGATGGAGCGACTGATGACGGGGGAGGCGCCGCTTGCCGGTTGCATCACCGGCCGTCTCGCCGTCCGCCCGTTTCGTCTGCGATCTGCCGCCGAGATGCTTGCATTCTCCGATCCCATCGACACGTTGACGACGTACGGCATCGTCGGCGGTGTGCCGCTCTACCTCTCGTACTTCCAGGCCGACCGCTCGATTCGCGAAAATATTCTCGAAGCGATCCTTTCCCCGACTTCCCGCCTCTACGTGGAGCCACAGGCGGTCTTCGCCGCGCATCACCAGGCATACAATGCCCCGCAGGCCCTTGGGGCGCTGCGCGCGATTGCCAGAGGCAGGCACCGCTGGTCGGACATCGCGGAGAGCAGCGGACTTGCGGCAGCTCAGCTCACCCGCGTCATGGAGCCGCTGATCGGTGACCTCGGGCTCGTCCAACGCGTGCTTCCCGTGACCGAGCGTCACGAGACAAAGACTTACTGGTCTCAGTACCATCTCACTGACAATTTTTTCCGCTTCTGGTTCCGTTTCGTGGAGCCGGCCCAGGGCGCGATCGAGTTCGGCGACGTCGAAGGTGTCGCCGACGGCATCATGGCGGCCCTTCCCGAGTACCTCGGCCTGCCGTTCGAGGCGAAATGCCGTGAGTGGGTTGGCCTCGCGAGCGCGGCCGGCAAGTTGCCCGAGCGCGTCGCAGCCGTCGGGAGCTGGTGGAACGCGAACCACCAGGTCGACGTGGTTGGCCTGGACACCGCCCGGCAGGTCGCCGTGACCGGCGAGTGCAAGTGGCGCAACCAGGGCTTCACCTGGGGCGATCTCCAGACGTACCTGGGGCACGTCGCCGCCCTTGGCACCACGCACACTGTCCGCCCAGACGTTCAGCACCTGCTGTTCAGCAAGGCTAGCTTCGACGAGCGGGTCCAGGCATGGGCGGCCGGCACCCGCGCCCGTCTGCACTCTCCCGCCGATCTGCTCGCCCCGCTCTGACCCGGCAGAACGGCGACCGCGTCAGTACAGCGTGCGCGGGTCCATGCCGGCGTAGAGGCTGGCGACGTCCTCGGCGTAGCCGTTGAACGGCAGCGTCTTGCGTCGGCCGATCTCGCCGATCCGGCGCTCGGTCGCCTGGCTCCAGCGCGGATGGCTCACCTCCGGGTTGACGTTGGCGTAGAAGCCGTACTCGTTCGGAGCGACCAGTGCCCAGGTGGTCCGTGGCTGCGTCTGGGTGAACCGGATCTTGACGATCGACTTGATCCCCTTGAAGCCGTACTTCCACGGCACGACCAGTCGTAGCGGTGCACCGTTCTGGTTCGGCAACGGCTGACCGTACAGGCCCGTCGCGAGCAGCGTCAGCGGGTGTAGGGCCTCGTCCATCCGGAGCCCCTCGACGTACGGCCACTCGAGGACCGCGCGCTGCTGCCCTGGCATCTGCGTCTCGTCGAGCAGGGTGTACATCTCCAGGTACTTCGCGTTGCCAGTCGGCTCCACCCGCCTGATCAGCTCGGCCAACGGGAACCCCTGCCAGGGAATCACCATCGACCACCCTTCGACGCAGCGCATCCGGTAGATCCGGTCCTCGAGCGGGAACCAGCCGAGCAGCGTGTCGATATCGATGACCTGGGGCTGTGCAACCTCGCCTTCAATGCTGATCGTCCAGGGGCGGGTCTGCAAGGTGTGGCCGTAGCGAGCCGGATCGCCCTTGTCGAGCCCGAACTCGTAGAAGTTGTTGTACGTCGTGACCGATTCGAACGGGGTCGCCGGCTCGTCAGTGTCGTAGATGCCTCGCGGCGCGGTAGCAGCCGGCGCCGGGTTGGCAGGCCGCTGGACGGCCGGAGCAGGCGCCGAAGCCGGCGGCGCGGCGGCAGCCAGGGCCGGATTGGCGGACCGCTCAACTGGCGGAGGTGGGGGCGCAGCGGCGGCCTGCGCCGGCCGCACGAGCGACGGTCCATCGGGCGCGTCCGGGCTCGGGCCAGCGCCGATCAGCCAGAGCAGGCCGCTCCCGACGACGGCCGCCGTGCCGGCGGTCAAGGCGCCGTTCTTGATGAATTCGCGTCGCCCGAGGTAGAGCGTCCTGGGCGTGATCTCGCTGCTGGGCGGCTCGGGTGTTCGCGGTCTGTTGTCACGCATCTGGGTGACCCCTTCGCTCATCCTGACGGACGCGGTGTGGGGCTGCGCTGACAATTCTTACGCTGTCATAACGCCGTGCCCGACTACAGGCCGAGCAATGGCGACAGGCGGTCGAGCACCTCGTCGACGACCGAAGGCGGCGCGACGCCGATTGGGTCAGCGCGCCGTGCTTGCCAATCGATGCTTCGGAGATGGTCAGCCAGCACTACGCCGGAGATTGCTAGACCGGGCGGCAACCGGACCTCGAACGGATAGCCCTTCACCTGACCCGTGATCGGACAGACGAGGGCAAGCCGGGTACGGCCGTTGTAGGCGGCTGGAGACAACACGAGGGCCGGACGACGACCAGCCTGCTCGCGACCGGCCTGGGGATCGAACGACAACCAGATCAGATCGCCACGGTCAGGAACGAACAGGTGTGGTGATTGCCCTGGACGGGTTACCACGCCTCACCGCCCGCCGGCGGTCCCCACTCAGTCTCGTCGTGCAGGTTCTCCTCGGTGATCCCAGCGAGCAGTTGATCCAGGGTGTAGGTCTTTCGAACGGGCGTGATCACCATGCGCCCATCCTCGATCTGGAGGTCAACGGCATCGCCCGCTTCGATCCGGACCTCGCGCGAGAAGTTCGCCGGAATCCGGATCGCCAGACTGTTGCCCCATCGACTGACCCGCGAGCGCATCGCCGCCTCCCTAGCTCGGATCTACAATGAGTCTACACGATCGGTATCGCACGCATCCCAAGTTGCCGATCGCTCGATGAAAGATCGGCAGTGACCTGAGGCGATGTCCTTACCAGTTGGCCGCACGACGCCGCGACTAGAAAAACCGATTCTCGCCCGTCTCGTAGTTGCGGCGCGTACGATTCCAAGCTGCCTCAAGTTCCTCGGCCTTGCCAAAGACTTCCACGGTCTTCCATTCAGCGTCCATGCCAAGCTCGCCTGCTTCGATGTCCTCGTCACTGGCCGGATCAAACGTCTCTGCCGTGTGAACCAGGACCCCAACCGCACGACGAAGGGCATCAGGGGCATCCTCGTCAAATGGACCGTCGTATCGTTCGCATCGCTCTCGGCGCGGCTTGTCGTCGGGTTCGCCCTCGGATGTCAGGGGCCGGTAGATGTCGCCATAGATCTCTTCCGGCTTGAGATCCATGTCCTCAAGATAGTCAATGATTTCGTCATCGTCCTGCTGATCGACCACGGCACGCCCCCTCCCATTCACAGAGCCCACGCCTGTGAGCGCTGCGACACTCCGCGGCAGTGTAGGCGATCGGTCAGTTCTCTGAGGTGGTGGCGGGCGGGCCAGGCGCTTGGCGTCAGGCAGGCGAGCGCCCAGCGCCAGGACCCGCCCGCTAACCCTGCCGGCCTCCTCACGCCGCTCTGAGCTCGTTTACCATGCCTCGGCGCCGACCGGCGGCCCCCAGTCGGTTTCATCGTGGCGATTCTCGTCGGTGATGCCCGTGATGAGCAGTCCCAGGGCGCAGGGTTTCTGGCTCGAAGCGCCCCGACAGTGCAAGAGTGCCGATGCCTCCGTCTTCAGTCGACAGGGATGGGGACCTCGGTGACACTGCCGGGCATCGCGGCGGCCACAGCCGCCGCGATCTCCTGAAGCCTGTCCTTGATGAGCCTCCAGCGGCCCTTGCCGAGGACCACGATCGCGATCTTTCGATTCGTCAGATTCTGCTGGTAGCGAATGTTTCGATCAGTCGTAACGAGCACGTCGAACCCGGCGGCTTCCGCGGCGTCTAGCAGTTCGCCGTTCTGGAGGGTATCCCAGCGATGCCAGCGGCACTCCTCGACAGTGTGGCCCGATAGCCCGTTCGCGACGCCTCTCAGCGTACTGTTGTCGAAGAGGACGCGCATCAGTGTCCGGGCACAGGCGCGTCAAGACTCCGGGCGGCGAACTCGAGCACGGCTTTGACCTGCTCCCGCGTCACCGGGAATTGCTCCACTACCTCGTCAACGGTCATGCCGTCTTCGAGGTTCTCGAAGACGATCGCCACAGGCGTGCGGGTGCCCGTGAACACCCAGGCTCCACTGACCTGGCCAGGGATGCTTTCCACAGCCGGGCACTGGGACCAGTCGAGTGAGGCCATGGACCGATCTCCTTCTGCCTTTCAGCGTACCATGCCCTACCGGCTGCTCGAAATCCAACTCGCCGACCACGAACCGCTCCCACCACCGGCTCCAAGGGCCATGTCATCACAAGCGCCTGGGGTCAGCTCTCTGGGGTGGCAGTCGGGGTCGCGGCGGGGCCGGCCCGGCGCTTGGCGTCCAGCAGGCGCGCGCCCAACGCCGAGGAGCTCGCTGTCCGCGAGGAGGCCGCCATCGCGCTGGCCGCTGCCGGACCGTTCCGGCTCGCGGCGGCGCCACGTCGGCCGGCCGCCAACCCTCCAGCCTCGATCGAGATCCGGCCCTTCGCCGCCAGCAGCCGCGCGGCAGCCGGTGCAGCCGCCAGGCGCGCCCGCCCGAGCCAGTTGTCCAGCACGTACGCCCAGGCCCGCTCGGCGTCCATCCAGCCGAGTCGGAGCCGTCTCGCCGCAACGTCGAAGACGAACAGCAGCACCGCCAGCGCCATCAGCCACGGCCAGAGCTCGCGCGGCTGGCCGTCTACCCGGCGCTCGCGCTCGAAGACCGACTTGGGGTCCTCGACCACGCGGCCCTCGGTCAGACCGGCCAGCTGGCCGAGCAGGTCAGGGTTCGCTCTGAGGTCGCGGTACTCCTGGGAGTACGGGATCACAAAGCCGGCCGGCCGCCCGGCCACGACCGCGCCGTTTGTATCCGCCTGGATGATGTTCAGGAAGTAGGCCCCCTCCGTGCCGATCGGGATCTGGGCCTCGTAGCGGCCGGGCGCGATCTGGGTCAGCGCCACCTGGCTTTGGGAGTTTGACGGGTCCACCACGGTGGCGCTGGTCTTCAGGAAGTTCTGGTACGCCTTGTCGTCCGAGACGCTGTCCACCGTGACGCGCGCCGTCGAGCCCTCGGGCGTGATCTGGACCTGGAGGTTCCGGTCGACCGGGACCGGGATCGTCCGCTTGACCACCTGCGACCAGAACTGGCTGAACTGCGGCCAGCTCAGCATGTCTTGCGCCCAGCGGTTCTTGGCGTCCGAGGTCCAGGCGACCACGTGCCCAAGGCCGTACTGCCACTCTGAGAGGACCGGGTCGATCTGGTTCGAGATCAGCAGCACCTGGCTGGTCGGCTTCGGGGTGGTCGAGACGTAGCCGAGCAGCGGCGGCATCTGGCTGACGTCGATCCCCTCCAGGATCGGGCTGGTGCCGATCTGCTGCGGACGGAACGGCTCCTCGACGATCGCGGCACGGGCCACCTCCTGGGTGTCCTTCACGATCATCTGCGGGACCTCGAACGGATCGTTCCCCTCGAAGTAGCGGCCCTTGCCGAGGCTGGCGAGCCGCTGCATCAGCGCGAAGTCCGCGTCCGATCCGACGGCGATCGTCGAGAGCGTGATCCCCTGCTGGTTCATCTGCGAGGCCAGCCGATCGTAGTCGCCGCCGGAGGAGAGGCCGTCCGTCAGCAGGAGGATGTGGCGGACCTTCGCCTCACGCGCCGAGATGTCGTTGTACGCCGCCTCCAGGGCCGGGAAGATCGCCGTTCCGCCGCCGGGGGCGATCGAGCCGATCTGTGCCTGCGCCGCGACCGGGTCCTCCAGGAACGCCGTCGGGACGACCCAGCGCGGCGTGTCGTCGAACGAGATCACGCCGAGCTGGTCCTGCTCGCTCAGCAGCTCGGTGGCGCGGATCGCCGCCTCTTTCGCCAGGTCCATCTTCGAGGAGCCCGGGCCGCCGGCCATGCTCCCAGACGCGTCGATGACCAGCACCAGCGCCACGCTCGCCGTCAGCGTGCGGCCCCGCAAGTCCATCCGGACCGGCAGCGCCTCTTCCAACGGCGTGCGGTTGTACCGCCCGACGCCGTAGCTCTGCTCGCCGCCGACCACCACCAGGCCACCGCCCAGGTTCTGCACGTACGAGGTGATCGCGCGCATCTGGGTGACGCTCAGGTCCTCGGCCGGCACGTTCGCCAGAACCACACTCTCGTAGCCGCGCAACGTCGGCAGGTCGATGACGGCCGTCTGGGTGTCTCGGACGTCCACCTCCAGGCCGGCCGATCTCAGGGCGTCTGCTAAGAACTGGGTCTCGCCGCCCTCGGACTCGACGATCAGGACGCGCGGCTTGCCGGTGACGACGGTGTAGCTGCCGCCCTCGTTGTTCTGGATGTAGGTGTCCGCGGACGCCTCGACCTGAACGCGGAACAGGTGGAAGCCGGGCGGCAGCGGCTCCTGGGGCATCACGATGTTGTTGCTGCCCTGGGTCAGGTTGACGTTCTGCGTGGCGAGCAGGCGCCCATCCGCCAGCAGATGAACGCGCGCCTGGGTGTCCTGGCTCGCCTCGATGGTCAGCGTCGCCGAGAACTTCTCGCCCTCGCGCACGAACGCCGGCGTCTCGACCGTCCGAACCAGCACCTCCGGCCCGGACTGCTGCGCCAGCGGCACGACCTGGATCGGCACGCCGGCGGCGCCGGAGACCCGCGCCTGCTCCACTGCCTTGCCGGTGTTCTCGTTGCCGTCCGAGACGATCACGATCTTGCGCGCCATCGTGCTGGGGAGGGTCGCCAGCGCCAGCCGGATCGCCCCGGCGATGTCGGTCTTGCCACCGTCCACGATCGAGGCGATCGGGCTGATCGGGCGGGCGGTGCTCAGCGGCCGTTCGACCACCGGGCTGGCCCCGAACGCGATGATCGTCGCGCGGTCGCGGTCGGTCATCGCGGCAGTCGCCTCGCGCAGGAAGTTGACCTGCCGCTCGCGCATCGGCGGCGTGACGCTGTCGGAGACGTCCACCAGGAACGCGACGGCCTGCTCGTCCGCGCGGCCGATGATGCGCGGCCCGGCCAGACCCAGGATCATCAGCGCGGCCACCAGCATCCGCACCACCAGCACCAGTTGGCGCCGCTTCCTCGGCAGGTGCGTCCGGCTGACGCGGTCGATCAGCCAGAAGGCCGGCAGGACCAGCAGCAGGAGCAGCGCGAGTGGCTGGGTGAAATCGAGAGTCATGACTTCCTGTGAAACCAGAACCACTCGAACAGGAGGAGCGCCAGCACCGGCGGCACCAGCCACATCCAGATCTCGCGGTTCATCGGCACGAGCTCCGATTCGGCGTTCGCCGGGAGCGTGCGCCCCGAGCCGAGCGCGACCGGCTTCGGGCGCACGTCTGACTCGCGCTCGTCGGAGGCGTTAATCGAGAACGGTTCTTCCAGCAGCGTCTGTCCGGCCGCGCGCTGGAGGACGGTGTACAACCCCGGCAGCGTGGTCGCCGTGAACTGGATCGGCCGGCCCTCGGACGGGAACGTCTGGCTCTGGCCGCCCGGCTGCCGCACGACGATCTCCTCAGTTTGCGGCAGCGGCGAGAGCGTCACGCTGCTGCCCGGACGGAGATCGCGCACCGTCGCCTGATTGGCCGGCTCCAGATAGCCCAGCATGTTCGACATCAGGATCGGGAACGCCGACGAGAGCGGCAGGTTGCTCTGGCGCAGGTCGAACGGGATCAGGACGACCCGACGCCCGTCCTGCTCGCCGGCCATCATCAGCGGCGCACTGTCGCTGTCGATCAGCGTGCGCATCCAGCCGGGCGGCGTCACCCGCATCGAACGGGCGATGGCGACGTCGCGGAGGTCCACGAAGCGGAGCAGCGGATCGTCGCGCTCCCAGCCCCGGATCTTCGGCTGACGCACCTCGCCCTCGATCGTGAACAGCGCCGACTCGCTGGGGCTGATGATCAGCGCATTGCCCCTCGGCAGCACGTCCGGCGCGTAGCCGTCGAAGACGACCACATCGTACTGGTTGATGTCTACGGCGAGGTAGCGGCGCGGCTGGACTCGGGAGACCTCGCCAGTCGGCAGCAGGCTGAGCACCTTCTCCAGGAAGACGTTGCCGTTGGTGACCAGCAAGATCTCGGAGCGCCGCCCGACGTCCAGGACGGTGTAGGCGCTGTTGTCCAGCAAGTAGACATCTGTCCCGGCCAGCTTCGCCTCGACGGTCCGCGCGCCGGGCGGCAGGTCTGAGAAGACGTACTCAGCACTGGCCGCGTCGTCGCCGTCCGGCGCCAGCGTGACCTCGCGGCTCTCGGCGAGGTTGCCGTCCACGTTCAGCGTGAGCGTGCCCCGATACGTCTGGTCCGCGAAGTTCCGCACCCGCGCGAACACCTGGTACCGGTTGACGTTCTGCGGATCCGCCCGCGCCGAGAGGGCGGTGATCCCCTGGTTCTGGCCGCTGTTGCCGATCTGGACGAGCCTGATGTCCAGGTTGTCGGCCTCGGCGCCGGCGATCGACCCGTAGGCGCCGTCCGTGAAGAGGAAGACGCGCAGCCTTGCCCGCGAGCCGTCCTGCGTCGCGCCGCCAGGCCCGAGCGAGTTCGCCAGCGCCAGCGCCTGCCCGATGTCTGCCGAACCGTGCGTCACCTGCGCGGCGTCGATCGCGCGGTCCAGCGCCGAGCGGTCCACGGTGGAGGGTGCCAGGACGCGGGGCTGCTCGGCGGCCAAAATTACGGTCCCGAGCGAGCCATCCGCCAGGTTGCGGACCGTCTCGTGCGCGGCCCGTTTGGCGGCCTCGAAGCGCGTCGGATCGGCGTCGGTTGACTGCATGCTGGCGCCGCCGTCGATGACCAGGACGGCGTGGACGACCTCTTCGGCCTGGGCCACGTAGAACGGCCGCGCCACGGCGAAGACCAGCGCCCCGGCGACCAGGAGCTGGAGGATCAACAGGACGCTCCAGTGGAACCGCTGCCATGGCTCGTGGGCGGCCAGGTCGCGCAGAAGGTCCTGCCAGAGGTAGGTGCTCCCGACCTCGAACTCCTGCCGGCGGACCTTCAGAAGGTAGAAGAGGATCAGGACCGGGATCGTGATCCCGAGCGCCAGCCCCAGGGGTGCCAGGAAGCTCATCGGAGAATGCCTCGGCGGCGGAGGCTGTCGAAGAGGACCACCTCCAGGCGCTCGCCGGTCTGGATACGCTGGTAGACCACGTCGTGCCGCGAGCAGAACGATTCGAGCGCCCTGGTCCAGGTCCGGAAGCGCTCCTCGTACCGGTCGAGCGCCTCCTGGTTCAGGGTGATCGCGACCTCGTTGCCGTTCTCCCGGTCGATCAGGGTCAGGTCGCCGCTCATCGGCGGGTGGACCTCTTCCGGCGCCAGAATGTGGAGGATGGTGACCTCGAATCGGCGGTCGAGCAGGCGGCGAATCCCCTGCTCGAACTTCGGGGTGAGCAGGTCGCTGATCAGGATCGCGTTGCCGGGCGAGGCCCGCCGCGCGTAGCTGTCGATCGCCGCGTCCAGATCGGTCTCGCCGTGGCCGCGCTCGCGCTGGAGGAACTCCAACAGGCCGGCCACCGAGCGGCGGCCCCAGGCCGGCCCGAATGAGGTGGCGGTCGCCCCAGAGAGCGTCGTCACGACCAGCCTGGAGGACCCCGCCAGCACGATGTAGCCGAGCGCCGCGGCCAGCCGCGCGGCGAACTGCAGCTTGGAGGGGCTGCCCCAGTCCATCGAGCGGCTGACGTCCACCAGGACATGCGCCGTGACGATCTCTTCCTCTTCGAACTGCTTGACGTACAGGTTGCCAGAACGGCGGAAGATGTTCCAGTCGACCGAACGCGGATCGTCGCCGGGCGTGTAGTGGCGGTAGTCCACGAACTCGATCGAGGTGCCCTTCCGGATGCTGCGGCGGTCGCCCTTGCCCTGCCCGGAGACGCGGCGGCGAGTGACCAACGCGAGCCGCTCCAACCGTTCGAGGAAGGCACCCGCGATGAGGGTCTGCTCAGGCATGGAGCCATCCTTCGGGCGCAATGGACGCGGGCGCAATGAATTGCGCCCCTACAGGATCGCCATCGTAGGGGCGCAATTCATTGCGCCCGCCACGGGTGAGGATGCCCATCATTCTTCTTTCGTCGCGAGCAGGACGTCCTGGATCACCCGGTCGGCGGTGATGCCCTCGGCATCGGCCTCGAAGTTGAGGATGACCCGGTGGCGCAGCGCCGGCAGCGCGACCTCGCGAATGTCCTCGAAGGCGACGTTGAACCGCCCCTCCAGGATCGCACGGATCTTCGCCCCCAGCACCAGCGATTGCAGCCCTCTCGGGCTGGCGCCGTAGCGGACGTACCGCTTTACGGACTCGCCGACGTCTGGGCGCTCGGGATGGGTGTGCGTGGTCAGGCGAACGGCGTACGCCAGGACCGGCCGGGCGATCGGCACGTCACGGGCCAGGTCCATCATCGAGATCACCGTCGGGCCGTCCGCGACCGGCTCGGCACGCGGAACTCGGGTGCCCGTGGTCCGCTCGGCGATCGTCAGCAGCTCTTCCTCGGACGGGTAGGTGACGGTCAGCTTGTAGAAGAACCGGTCGAGCTGGGCCTCGGGGAGCGGGTACGTCCCCTCCATCTCGATCGGGTTCTGAGTCGCCATCACGAAGAACGGCCGCTCCAGCTGGTAGCTGGTCTTGGCGACGGTGACGCGGTGCTCCTGCATCGCTTCGAGGAGCGCGGACTGGGTCTTGGGGGTCGCCCGGTTGATCTCGTCGGCCAGTACCAGGTTGGCGAAGAGCGGTCCGGGCTGGAACTGGAAGCCTCTAAGGCCGCCGTCATCAGAGATGACGTTGGTGCCAGTGATGTCGGCCGGCATCAGGTCAGGCGTAAACTGGACCCGGCTGAACGAGAGGTCCAGCACGTCGCTCAACGTTCGGATCAGCATCGTCTTGCCAAGACCGGGCACCCCCTCCAGGAGCGCATGGCCGCCGGCGAGCACGCAGGTCAGGATGCCGCGTACGACCTGGTCCTGACCGACGATGACCTTGCCGACCTCATCCTCGATCTGCTTCGCGATGCGGATGAACTCGGTCGGCGGAAGCTGGAGTGGTGCGGTAGCCATAGCGTGACGATCCTTGGCGAGCGTGAGGACGGTGTCCTAAGAGGGTACCCGGGCGGAGGTTTTGGGTGTTAGGTTTTGGGTTCTGGGAGATGGACGGCTCCTCAACCTCCCCAGCACCCAGCACCTACGGCTGGCTCGGCGTCAGGCTGGTGAAGTAGTCCTTCACCAGGTCTTTGAGGCCGATCGGGATGTAGTTGTTCTCCATGCTCTGGACCGCCTGCTCCTGGTACCGAGCGTGGACCTGGCGATAGTTGACCTGGGCGCTGTTCTGGAGCCCCTCTTCAGGGTTGGGGTTCTCGATCGCCTCTTCCGGCTTGAACTGGTCCTCGGGGTTCAGGCGCTCCTGGCGCGAGGACGCGAAGACCGGATCGTAGATGGCGTCTGAGCTCGGGTTCGATCCTGTCCCCGCGCCGGAGCCACCGGCCTCAGAGCCGTCGCCCTGCTCGTTGCCGCCCTGACCCTGGCCTTGCCCCTGACCTTCGCCCTGCCCCTGACTCTGACCTTCGCCCTGGCCCTGACCCTGCTGCCCTTGCCCCTGTCCCTGGCCTTGCTGACTCTGACTCTGACCCTGACCCTGGCCCTGGCCCTGTTGTCC
>Ga0209382_10000977_pt1 | contig 46220 bp, 40 predicted proteins | sample SoiMetdeltSBSDD5_FD_187599 | JGI IMG/M metagenome (GOLD analysis project Ga0209382, IMG submission 187599) | Bulk soil microbial communities from a Populus tree surrounding site in Tennessee, USA - Soil MetaG P. deltoides SBSDD5 (SPAdes) (version 2) | ecosystem: Environmental > Terrestrial >...
CGAATGGGGCGCCTATCGCCCCGACGAAGGCTATTTCCGCTTCGAACTGGAAGGCGGCCGGCGCCAGATCGTCAGCGGCTCGCTGGGCAAGACCAGCGCCCGTTTCGACGACGGCGAAACCTTCACTCTGACCCCGGAAGACCGCGATAGCGGCTGGGTCGGCCGCGTGCGCGGCATCGGCGGCAATTCGACATTCCAGATTACCGGCGAAGTCGGCGCCGAGGAACGCGAGAGCAAGGTTGGACTTTCTGCTCGGGCAAGCCTTGTCCTAGGCCTGTAACCGCCCGAGTGCCGCCGCCCCGCTTTGACACCCCCAATATCCCGGGCGGGGCGGCGGCTTCCTTCAATGCGATTGCCTAGCGGACGAGGCGGCCAGGGCTGCCCCGTCCCGAGGTCTCACAATGACCAGAATCGACCCATTGCGGTCATTAGAATTGCATTGAACGAGAGAGCAGATCCATGGCTCAAACCCCTATTGCGGGTCGAAGCATTGTGCCACTGCAATCATCCCGAGATCCTCTCGCTTATCGGTCTGCAACCGATAGACGATGACTGCCCCTCCCTGCACTCCATCAACCATTCCCGCGTCAATGAGACCTCCAAGCCACTTGTCGTTGCAGGTCCGAGTGGAGAGCAGTCGATCATAATCTGACGTCTCATTTTTCGCTACCGAGGCTCGTGGATGATCACGGCCAAACCGGACTACGAAGATCGGCATACCCTCAAAATTGCTGACAGAAACGAGGGTAGCGCCAGGTTCGATGATTTTCGGAAGTAATGGCTCAGATCGCTTCACCGTCGCGCGGATAAAGCATGGTAGAATCTTCTCACGCTCACTGTTCGACAGACCCATAAGGTCCTGCGGAGTGGCGTATCCGCATTCTCGTTTTGCTTCCTCTCGCAAAGCTGCCAGCTCATTCGCCGTGAAGACGGTTATTGGTGGCGAGACTGTACTTGGCTGGCTGACAAACAGGGCGGCAAAAGCAAGAACAGACATGGGCCAAGCTTTATCAACTTTATGACCGCTTTCCACCCAAAGCAGACATTGCAATGTAGGAATTCGGCTGACATGCGCTGATTGCATGGTGCACGCGGCGATTTGGCACGGCATTCAGCTTGAGCGCAGCGGCATTTCCTCACCCAGCAGCGCTCGCAAAAGCGTAGGCGTCAGTATGAACATTGTGAACATTCGCGCGATGCGGGGCGATTGGCACGGCTCTTGCGAATTCGAGGGGCATGAAACGCCAGCAAGCAGGGGTCAGCCCGATCGGATCGGCGCCGCGGCGAGCGGCACGCTGTTCATTTGCGAACAGCGCTGTCCGGTTCCGAACAATTGGCTACGTTCGAGGGAGTTGGAGGCCCGAGCCGGAATCGAACCGGCGTGCAAGGATTTGCAGTCCTCTGCGTAACCACTCCGCCATCGGGCCTCGCGGGTCAGGCCTTTGGCGGCTCGCCCCGCCGCTTGTCAACCGGACGATTCGACAAACGGTAGCGTCTCTGCCTTGGCGGATGGTATGTCAGCAGATAAGGGGGCTCTTGAAGCGCTACTGTATTAGTGGCATAGAACAGCTCGAAACGAACGAGGATTTCATGCAGGATTTCAGCCTGGCCCGCCGGGCGATGGTCGATAACCAGCTCCGTCCGCAGGGCGTGACCGACCGCGGCGTGCTGGCGGCGATGGCCAAGGTCGAGCGCGAGCGCTTCGTTCCGGAAGGTGCGAAGGCGCTGGCCTATTTCGACCGGCCGCTGACGATCGGGCGTGGCCGCTCGATGATGCCGCCGGCGGCGCTTGGCCGGCTGCTGACCGAGGCCAGGCCGATGGCCGGACAGCGGGCGCTGGTGATCGGCTCGGGCACGGGCTACTCGGCCGCGCTGCTCAAGGAGATCGGGCTGGAGGTCGTTGCGCTGGAGGCCGACGAGGCCCTGGCTGCGGCCGCCACGGCCGCGGGCATCGACACCACATCCGGTGAGCTGGCGAAAGGCTGGGCCAAGGGTGCACCCTTTGACCTCATCCTGCTCGATGGCGCCGTCGAGGAGATTCCCGACGCGCTGGCCAAGCAGCTGGCCCCGGGCGGCGTACTTATCGGCGCGATCGTCGAGCGTGGCATCAGCCGGCTGATCGTCGGCAATGGTATTAATGGCGCAATCGGCTGGCGGAGCATCGCCGATTCCGATGTTGCGCCGCTTCCCGGATTTGAACGGCCGCGGGCCTTCACCTTCTGATCGTATCGGAGAGACAGCCTCGTGACCCGTAACCTTGCCATTGCAACGCTTCTCGTCGCGCTCACTTCGGGCACGGCTTCGGCCGATACGCTGCGCGAGGCGCTCGTTTCGACTTATCAGGCCAATCCGACGCTGACCGCGCAACGCGAGGCGCTCAAGGCGACCGACGCCAGCGTCGCAATTGCGCGCTCCGGCGGCCGCCCGACGGTGACCGGTACGGTCGGCGTCACCCGCGACCTGACCCGCAGCGGCCGGTTCGACACGGGCCTCAGCAAGGGCCCGTTCGTGACGGCGGGCGTCGACCTCAACATGCCGCTGTTCCAGGGCGGCACGGTCCGCAACGACATCAAGGCTGCCAAGACTCGCGTCGACGCCGGCCGGGCCACGCTGCGCGCGGTCGAGGGCGATATATTCACTGAGGCGGTGACGGCCTACATGGACGTGATCCGCTTCCGCGCGACAACCGAGCTCAACGCCAACAATGTCAGGGTGCTCGAGACCAATCTCGAAGCCACGCGCGATCGGTTCGAAATCGGCGATGTGACACGTACCGACGTTGCCCAGTCCGAGGCGCGCCTGTCGCTGGCACGCTCTCGCTTGACCCTGGCCCAGGGCGCGCAGACGTCGGCCGAAGAGAATTACCGCCGCGTCGTCGGCCGGGACCCGGACACGCTACAGCCGCCGCCGCCGCTCCCGCCGCTGCCGAGCAGCGCCGATCAGGCGGTCCAGATTGCGCTTGCCAACAACCCCGACCTGATCGCGGCCGCCAAGCAGGCACGGGCGGCCGGCTACGACGTCAACTCGGTCCGCGGAACGCGCCTGCCGACGGTTTCGGCCATCGCTTCCGGCGACTTTGCCAGGACGACGAACGGCGAAACCGGCGGCATCGACCGCTCCGGCACTGCGACCAGCATCGGTGTGCAGGGCCGGATCCCGCTCTATCAGGGGGGGCTTCCGTCGGCGCGGATTCGCCAGGCGCAGGCGCTTGAAGGACAGGCGCTTGAACTGCGCGTTGCTTCGGAGCGGACGGTCGTTGCCAGCACGCGCTCGGCCTTTGCCGACTATCAGGCGGCGGCCGACGCGATCAAATCGAACGATGTCGCGGTCAAGGCCAACGAGCTGGCGCTGGAAGGCGTCCGCGCCGAGAATAGCGTCGGCACGCGCACGATCCTCGATGTGCTGGATGCCGAGCAGGAACTGTTGAACTCCCAGGTGCTGCTGGTGACTGCGCGCCGCGATGCCTATGTCGCCGGGTTCCGCCTGTTGAACGCCATGGGCCAGGCGGAGGCGGATGATCTCGGGCTCGACGGCGGGCCGCTCTATGATCCGCTCGGCAATTATCGCCGCGTCGCCGGTGACTGGAACGACTGGTCGGGCGACCCGAAGCACAACCCGGTCGCGACCAGCACGGTGAAGCCCGCCGAGCAACCTCAGGGCGTGACTCCCACTTCCCGATAGGTAATAGGGGGCTCATGGCTGGTGCTCGTGAGCCCTCGATGGAAGATATCCTCGCGTCGATCAAACGCGTGATCGCCGAGGAAAAGGATATTCGCGCGGCCGCTCCGCCGCCCGAGCCCGAGGCGGAAGAAGAGGATGTGCTCGAACTTGATGAGAGCATGGCGGCGCCGGCGCCACCACCGGTCGACCTCGGTCCGCCGCTCATGGAAGAAGAAGTGGCCGACGAAAGCCGGCATAGGCTTGAGGAACTGGCCAGCGTCGCTGCAACCGCGCCGCCTCCGCCCCAGGTCAATCCGCTCGAGGAAATGGTGCGCGAGATGCTGCGCCCAATCCTCAAGCAGTGGCTCGACGATCATTTGCCGAACATCGTCGACGAACATGTGAAGCGCGAGATCCACCGCATCACCGGCCGGCCGCTATAACGGTTATTGAACGTTAATCGGCACGCCGCTAGGCCTGCCGCCCATGATCAATCGCCTCGCCCTTGCCGCCACCGTCGCGGCTATCGCCCTTTCCGCCAGCCCCGCCGACGCGCGGCCGATGACCGCCACGGACATGCACATGATGCGCAGGCTGGCCTCGCCCAGCGTGTCGCCCGACGGCCGCTACGCCGTCTTCGCCCTGTCGACGACCGACCTTGCCGCCAACAAGCGCAACAATGTCGTCCACATCCTCGACCTCAAGGCAAAGGGCGCCGCGCCGCAACCGCTCGCCGGTGCGACTGAGGGCGCGCATGACGCCGTGTTCGGCGCCGACGGCGCGATCTGGTACCTCGCCCCGGTCGGCGGGCAGGACCAGCTGTTCCGCATGGCCGTCGGCGGGCAGCCGGCGCAGCTCTCCGACCTCAAGGGCGACATTTCGGGCTTCAAGGTCAGCGCCGACGGCAACCGGCTGATCGTCTGGGCCGACCGCGATCTCGCCTGCGCCAACTTCGCCTGCGAAGGCGTCGCCAAGGCTGCAAAGACCGGTTCGGGCCGTACCTTTGACCAGCTGTTCATCCGTCACTGGGACACATGGGCGGAGCCGGGCGTGAAGAGCCGTATCTTCTCCTTCCCGATCGCGGGCGGCAAGGTCGCCGGCGCCGGCGTTCCGGTGACCGGCGCACTGGTCGGCGACACGCCGTCCAAGCCGTTCGGCGGCGGCGAAGAGGTCGACATATCCGCGGATGGCAAGACCGTCTATTTCGCGCTGCGCGAGGCGGGACGGATCGAGGCGAAGTCGACCAACCTCGACATTTTCTCGGTCCCCGCGGACGGCTCGGCCCAGCCGACCAACCTCACTGCCGACAATGATGGGACGGATAATCTGCCGACTCTGTCGCCCGACGGCAGCAAACTCGCCTACTTCTCGATGGCGCGCGCCGGATACGAGGCTGATCGGCAGGTGCTCCAGGTCCGCGACCTTGCCACCGGCCAAGTCCGCGCCGTCACCGCCAGCTGGGACCGCTCGGTCGGCTCGATTGCATGGGCCAAGGACGGCAAGTCGATCATCGTCACCGCCGAGGACGTACTGGAACAGCCGGCCTTCCGCGTCGATGTCGCGAGCGGCAAGGTCACCAGGCTGACCAGCGATGGCCACGCCGGCAACGTTGTGCCTTTGGCCGGCGGCGGGGCGGTCTTCACCTCCAACAGCGTGATGGCCCCGGACGACCTGTTCCGCGTCGATGCCAAGGGTAAGGTCACGCAGCTGACCAGCGTCAACCAGACGCTGATCGCCGAACTCGACCCGGTCACCTTCAAGAAATTCAGCTTCCAGGGCGCCAACAACGACACCGTCTGGGGTTTCACCCTGAAGCCGCAGAGCACGGCCAAACTGCCGATCGCCTTCGTCGTCCACGGCGGCCCGCAGGGCAGCTTCAGCAACAGCTGGTCATACCGCTGGAACCCGCGGGTGTTGGCATCACCCGGCTATGCGGTTGTCAGCGTCGATTTCCATGGGTCGACCGGCTACGGCCAGGCCTTCACCGACGCGATCCGCAACAATTGGGGCGGCTGGCCGCTTGAGGATTTGCAAAAGGGCCTGGCGTTCGCCACCGCCAATGACCCCAGCCTCGACGCCGACAATGCCTGCGCGCTGGGCGCCAGCTATGGCGGATATATGATGAACTGGATCGCCGGCAATTGGCCCGACCGATTCAAGTGCCTGGTCCAGCATGACGGCGTGTTCGACGCCCGCGCCATGGCCTATGAGACCGAGGAGCTGTGGTTCGACGAGTGGGAGCATGGCGGCAAGGCCTATTACGAGGACCCGGCGGCGTTCGAGCGCTGGAACCCGGTCAATCATGTCGCCAATTGGAAGACCCCAATGCTGGTGATCACCGGCGAGAAGGACTTCCGCATTCCTTACACGCAGGGCATCGCGTCCTTCACCGCGCTCCAGCGCCGCGACATCCCGTCGCGCCTGCTGGTCATGCCGGACGAGAACCATTGGGTCCTGAAGCCCAAGAACTCGATCCAATGGTACGGCGAGGTGCAGGGTTGGCTGGATCGGTGGACAGGGAAATAGCGTCACCCCGGCCCTGAGCCGGGGTCCACCTGACCTTCAAAACCATAAGAACAAGGTGGATCCCGGATCAAGTCCGGGATGACGGTTGTGTGTGTTGCAATGCACCGCTAACCGCCGGGCGATGACCGAACTTGCCAAGACGTTCGAACCGGGCCCGATCGAGACCCGCTGGTATGCCCATTGGGAAGGGCAGGGGCTGTTCCGCCCGGAGCGGCCTGAAGCAGAGCCCTTCACCATCGTCATGCCGCCGCCGAATGTCACCGGTTCGCTGCACATCGGCCATGCGCTCGACAATACGCTGCAGGATGTGTTGGTCCGCCACGCCCGCATGCGGGGCAAGGACAGCCTGTGGGTGGTCGGCACCGACCATGCCGGCATTGCCACCCAGATGGTGGTCGAGCGCAACCTCGACAGCCAGGGGTTGAAGCGCGCCGAGATCGGCCGCGAGGCGTTCCTCGAGCATGTGTGGGAGTGGAAGGCGCAGTCGGGCGGGCAGATCACCCGCCAGCTTCGGCGCCTCGGCGCCAGCTGCGACTGGGCCAATGAGCGTTTCACCATGGACGAGGGTTTTTCGAAGGCCGTCATCAAGGTCTTCGTCGAGCTCTTCCGGCGCCAGCTGCTCTATCGCGCCAAGCGGCTGGTCAACTGGGATCCCAAGTTCCAGACCGCGATCAGCGATCTCGAGGTCGAGAACCGCGAAGTTCAGGGCCACATGTGGCACTTCAAATATCCGCTCGCGGGCGGCGAGACCTACACTTACGTCGAGAAGGACGAGGACGGGAACGTCGTCCTCGAGGAAGAGCGCGATTACATCTCGATCGCCACTACGAGGCCCGAGACCATGCTCGGCGACGGCGCGGTCGCGGTCCATCCGGGCGACGAGCGCTACCGGCCGATCGTCGGCAAGCTCTGCGAGATCCCGGTCGGGCCGAAGGAGCATCGGCGCCTGATCCCGATCATCACCGACGATTATCCCGACCCCAATTTCGGTTCCGGCGCGGTCAAGATCACCGGCGCGCACGACCTCAACGATTATGGCGTGGCGCAGCGCAACGGCATCCCGATGTACCGGCTGATGGACGGAACCGCGCACATGCGCAGCGACGGTCCGTCTTATGCCGAGTCCGCGACGCGCGCCGTGGAGATCGCACGCGGTGCGCAAGCCACCCCAGAGGAAGTCGACGCGCTTAACCTGGTGCCGGAGGCCTATCGCGGCCTTGGCCGTTACGACGCCCGGAAGGCGGTGGTGGCCGACATCGACGCCGAAGGCCTGATGATCAAGGTCGAGGACAAGATGATCATGCAGCCGTTCGGCGACCGCTCGGGGCTGGTGATCGAACCGATGCTGACCGACCAATGGTATGTCGATGCCGCGACCCTGGCCAAGCCGGCGATCGAGGCGGTGAGGTCGGGCGACATCGCGGTCGTGCCCGAAACCTGGAAAAAGACCTGGTTCAACTGGCTCGAGAATATCCAGCCCTGGTGCGTGTCCCGCCAGCTTTGGTGGGGACATCGGATCCCGGCGTGGTACGACGATGAGGGTAATTATTACATCGCCGAGAGTGAGGAAGAAGCCCAAGCTCAGGCCGGCGATAAGCCACTTCGCCAAGACACGGACGTGCTCGATACGTGGTTCAGTTCCGCTCTGTGGCCGTTCGCCACGCTCGGATGGCCGGAGCAGACCCACGATCTCAATCGCCATTACCCGAACGACGTGCTCATCTCGGGCTTCGACATCATCTTCTTCTGGGACGCCCGGATGGCGATGCAGGGCTTTGAGTTCATGGGCGAGCGGCCGTGGAAGACGCTCTATCTGCATGGGCTGGTCCGTGACGCGCACGGCGCCAAGATGTCGAAGGCGAAGGGCAACGTCATCGACCCGCTGATCTTCATCGACAAGTATGGCGCGGACGCGGTGCGCTTCACCTTGGCGGCGATGGAAAGCCAGGGCCGCGACATCAAGCTCGATGAAAAGCGCGTCGAGGGCTACCGCAACTTCGCGACCAAGCTGTGGAACGCGGCGCGCTTCCTCCAGGGCAATGGCGTCGGTGCATCGGCGAGCATTGCCGCGCCGGAGGCGAGCCTTCCGGTCAACCGCTGGATCATCGGCGAGGTCGTTGACACGCTCGGCCGCCTCGGCAAGGCGTTCGACGAGCTGCGCTTCGACGACATGGCCGACGCCATCTACCACTTCACCTGGGGCACCTTCTGCGACTGGTATGTCGAGCTGGTGAAGGGCGCGTTCGACGAGGAGACCCGCGCCGTCGCCGCCTGGGCGTTCGACCAGATCCTGGTCATGCTCCACCCCTTCATGCCCTTCGTCACCGAAGAGTTGTGGCATTCGATGGGCGAGCGTCCGTATGAGTTGATCGTCGCGAAGTGGCCGGAGCCGGAGGCGCAGGTCGATCCCAATGCCGCGCGCGAAATTGGCGGGCTGGTCGAGGTAATTGATCAGGTCCGTGCGATGCGTGCCGAACTCAATGTGCCATGGAGCGCCAGTCTCATCCCGCACGTGATTGGCGGCGATCCGGCGATGCTAGAGCGCCTGTCCGGCAATGCGGCCAGACTCAACCGCATGGCCAAGCTCGACGCCGCGGTCGCGGCAGATACTGTACCGCACGGCTCAGCCCAAATCGTGGTCGGCGGTATTACCCTTGCGTTCCCGCTTGAGGGAGCGATCGACCTCGACGCAGAACGCTCGCGTTTGTCGAAGGCGGTCGCCGCTGCCGAAAAGGATCGCGACAGTCTCGCCGGGCGTCTCGCCAACCCGGCTTTCACCGAGCGCGCCAAGCCCGAGGCGGTCGAAAAGGCGCGCGCCGACCATGACGCCCGCGCCGCTGAAGCCGAAAGGCTGGGCGCGGCATTGGCGCGGCTCGGCTAGGAGAGCGAGCATGGCGGAGGCGGCCCAACGCAAGCGACCCGACCTCACCCAGGGACCAATCGGCCGGGCGCTGCTGCTGTTCGCCCTGCCGACCCTGGCTTCGTCGATCCTCCAGTCGCTAAACGGTTCGATCAACTCGATCTGGATCGGGCGCTTCCTTGGCGAGAATGCGCTGGCATCGACCTTCAACGCCAATTTCATCATGTTCCTGCTGATGGCCTTCGTGTTCGGCTTCGGCATGGCTGCGACCGTGCTGATCGGTCAGTCGTGGGGGCGGAGCGATATTGACGGCGCCCGCCGGGTGATGGGCACGGCAGTGGGTGCCTTCCTGCCGATAGCGCTGGCAATTGCGGTGGTCGGTTGGGTCGGTTCGCCCGCGCTCCTGCGGCTGCTCGCGGTTCCCGCGGATGCGATGCCGCTGGCGCTGGCCTATCTGCGCGTGATCTTCACGGCGATGCCGGCAATCCTGCTGCTGGTGCTATTGATGATGGCGCTGCGCGGCAGCGGCGATGCGCTGACACCGATGTGGTTCATGATCCTGGCCGTATTGCTGGATGCGGGGCTCAACCCGGTTTTCATCCTCGGGCTTGGTCCCGTGCCGCGCCTTGGCATCGCCGGCAGCGCGCTGGCCACGGTTGTCGCCAACTATGTGAGCCTGACCGCGTTGCTCATCTATCTCTATTCCCGCGACCTGCCACTGAGGTTGAGAGGTGCCGAGCTTCGCTACCTGAAGCCGGACCCGAAGCTGCTTGGCGCCATCGTTCGCAAAGGCCTTCCGATGGGCCTGCAGATGATCGTCATCTCTTCGTCAGCGCTGGCCACCATCGGCCTGGTCAATCGCGAGGGCGTCGACACGACCGCGGCGTTCGGCGTTGCCATGCAGCTGTGGACCTATTTGCAAATGCCGGCCATGGCGCTGGGCGCGGCCGCCAGTGCGATGGCGGCGCAGAATATAGGCGCCGGCCGATGGGATCGGGTCGGCCAAATCACCCGCTCGGGTATCGTCTACAATCTGGTGATCACCGGCCTGCTGGTTGCCCTCCTGATCGTCGCCGACCGTCCGGCTTTGGCCTTGTTCCTCGGCGGCTCCAGCCCCGCCTTGCCGATCGCCGAGCACATTCAAATCCTCGCCACATGGAGCTTCCTGCTGTTCGGCGTGACGATGATCCTGTTTGGTATCGTCCGGGCCAATGGTGCGGTGATCGGCCCCCTGATCATTCTCGTTATCGGGCTCTATCCAATTCGTCTCGGATTTGCGGTCGGCGCCTATCCTTGGCTCGGCCCGAATGCACTGTGGCTCAGCTTCCCTGTCAGCAGCCTCGCCAACATGGCGATGGCGATCGGCTTTTATCGGCTCGGCGGCTGGCGGAAAGCGCGGATGCTGCCGCCGCCCAGCGACGACGAGGCGATTGAGGAAGCCGAAGGCCTCACGGAACCGGGCGGCCGGATCAATCCGGCTGGCTAGTTACCACTGCGAGAATCCGCGATAACCAGTCACTATGAGAATGGGAGCCGCCGCGGCGCTGGTCGCGCTTGCCATCACGCAGCCGGCCGTGGCTGCGCCTGGCGCAGGCAGCAAAGTCTATGGCGCCACCGTTGAAGGCGGCGTGAGCGAAGTTGAGCTCCGCTACGGACGGCTGACCGGCGGCGAGGAGTCCGGCGAGGACGCACTGGTCCTGGAACTCGCCCACGGTTTCAGCGACCATTTCTATGGCGCCATCCTGGCCGAATTCGAACGGGAACCGCATGGCTCGCGCGAGCTGGAGGCTCTCGCGCTTGAAGGGATCGTGCCGCTGGGCAGGATCAAACCGATCGAGCTCGATGTCGGCATCTATGGCGAATATGAAGCGGTCCGGCACGGATCGGACGTCGTCGAGACGAAGCTGCTGTTGCAGCACCGCAAGGGTCCGTTCGACGGGCGCTTGAACCTGATTGCGGGAAAGGCGCTTCACGGCGGAGAGCCGATCGAATTCGGCTATGCCGCCTCCGTCGATTGGAAGGCGTTTGGCGAAATCCGCCTGGGCGCGGCGGCCTTCGGCGATCTCGGGACCGGGGAAAAGCTGACCACGCATGGCGAGCACTTCGCCGGCCCGATCCTCAAGGCTGAAATCGAGCATTTTGGCCCCGGCGAACTCGAGATTGAGACCGGCTACCTCTTCGCCCTCGGCGAAGCGCGGCACGAAACGGACGGCCAGCTTCGGCTCAACCTGGAATATGAATTCCGCTTTTAGCGGATACGCCTTCCTTTTCCCCCCGCGATTGATTGGCTAGAGCGCGTTGCATGGTAACGCCCTCCTTCCCCCAGATGCGGATGCGCCGCGGCCGCTCTGCACCATGGATCCGCGACATGCTGGCCGAGCATCGGCTGCATCCCAGCGACCTCATCTGGCCGCTGTTCATTTGCGAAGGCGAGGGGCAGGAGGAACCGATTGTGACGCTTCCGGGCGTCAGCCGCTGGTCGGTCGACAAGCTGGCGGACAAGGCGCGGGAGGCACGCGACCTCGGCATCCCCTGCGTCGCGCTGTTTCCCAACACGCCGGCCAACCTTCGCACCGAGGACGCGCGCGAGGCGCTCAACCCCGACAACCTCATCTGCCGTGCGATCAAGGCGATCAAGGATGCGGTGCCTGAAGTTGGCGTGCTGACCGACGTCGCGCTCGATCCTTATACCGCCCACGGCCATGACGGGCTGACCGACGACCGGGGCCGGGTCGTGAATGACGAGACGGTCGCTGTGCTGGTCCAGCAGGCGCTGGTCCAGGCCATCGCCGGTGCCGACATTGTCGCCCCGTCGGACATGATGGACGGCAGGGTCGGGGCGATCCGCGAAGGGCTGGAAACAGCTGGCTGCCACGACACTGCAATCATGGCCTATGCCGCCAAATATGCCTCAGCCTTCTACGGCCCATTCCGCGATGCCGTCGGCAGCCGCGGCCTGCTGAAAGGCGACAAGCGCGGCTACCAAATGGACCCGGCCAATGGGGCGGAAGCATTGCGCGAGGTCGCGCTCGACCTGGCCGAGGGCGCGGACATGGTGATGGTGAAGCCGGGCCTGCCTTATCTCGACGTGCTGGCGCGGGTGAAGGACGCGTTCGGCGTGCCGACCTTCGCCTATCAGGTGTCGGGCGAGTATGCGATGATCGAGGCGGCCGCGGCAGCCGGAGCGGGCGAGCGTGACGCGCTGGTCCTTGAAACCCTTCTGGCCTTCAAGCGCGCAGGCGCATCCGGCGTCCTCACCTATCATGCGCCGCTGGCTGCCCGGCTGATCCATGGCTGACGAGCCGGACCGACAAGCCGCCACGCGCCGCGACGTCGGCATCTGGGGCGCCGCATTTCTTGCCCTCAACGGCATGATCGGAGCGGGCATTTTCGGCTTGCCGGGGAAGCTCGATGCAGCGGTCGGCAGCTTTGCCCCCTGGCTGCTACTGATTGCCGGACTTGGCGTGATGCTCATTGCGCTCTGCTACGCCGATCTTGCCGGCCGGTTCGCGGAATCAGGGGGACCTCAGCTCTATGGCGCTACGGCCTTCGGGCCATTCGTGGGCTTTCAGGCTGGTTGGATGCTCTATGCCGCGCGCGCCGCCTCCCTGGCAGCGAATGCCAATGTGCTTGCCGCCTATGCTGCTGTTCTGTGGCCGCCGCTGGACGGTCCTTTAACGATCATCGTCACGATCGGTGCGATCACGCTGATCAATGTGGTCGGAATCCGACGCGCGGTGGACACGCTGGGCGGGATGACGATGCTCAAGCTTGCGCCGCTCCTGCTGATCGGCGCGCTCGGGCTCTTGCTGGCGCCGATTCCGACGCTGAGACTACCGGAGTTTTCGGCGATCGAGGGCGTGGCCCTGGTCGCGCTATACCCATTCGTCGGGTTCGAAGCCGCGACCATTCCTGCAGGCGAAACGCGCGACCCAAAGAGCACAATCCCTCGTGCCCTGTTGCTGACCGTGGCGGGTGTCACCATGCTCTACGTCGTGGTGCAGCTAGCCTATTCCGCGTCCGGCATCGGGCGAAGTGACGCACCTTTAGCGGATCTTGCAGCGCAGTCACTCGGCCCGATGGGCGCGCTGTTGCTCGGCGTGACGGCCATCGTCTCGGTTCTCGCGAACCAGTTGAGCGCCGTCACCTCCATCTCGCGAATTACTTCGAGCTTGGCAGACCAGGATTTGCTGCCTCGCTGGTTCGGGAAGATCTCGCCGCGCTTCGCGACGCCCGCCAATTCGATCGTCACTGTGGGCGGTCTTGGGCTGGCGCTGGCCTTGTCGGGTACGTTCGTCACCCTTGCGATTATCAGTACCGTTGGGCGGCTGTTCACCTATCTGGTCTGCATCGCGGCGGTCCCTCGGCTAGATCAGCTTTTCGGGACGTTGCGCTGGGGCCGCGGCATCCTGCTACCGGCGGTGGCCGGGGCGATTTGCCTGTGGGCGATTTCCCATTCCAGCGCGGCAGAATGGCGCGCCTTAACCGCATTCCTGCTCGCTGGCGCCTTCCTCTATTTGCTGGCGCGGTTCGGGCGTCGCCGGGCCGCGTGAGCCGGGTGATTGCCGAGACTGAGCGCCTCATCCTGCGCGAGTGGGGCGAAGGCGATGGCGATCGTTTCTATGACATCATGAACACCCCGGCGGTGATGCGTTACCTCGGCGGAATCCAGGAAAAGGCCGACTGGGACTCAGCGGTTGGCCGCATCACCGGTTATCAGCGTGACGACGGCCACACCTTCTGGCTCGTGGAGCGCAAGGGCGACCGTGAGTTGCTCGGCTTTTGCGGCCTGAAGCGGGTCAACCATCCTGGCGCCAGTTGCACCGGTGATTTCGAGGTTGGCTGGCGCTTGCGGGAGGACGCCTGGGGGCAGGGTTATGCCAAGGAGGCTGCGATCGCCAGCATCGACCTCGCCTTTCACCGCTTTGGCGCACCTCATGTCGTTGCACTGACCGTGCCCGGAAACGCCTCAAGCCAGGGCCTGATGACGCGCCTCGGCATGGTCCGCCGCGAGGATTTGGACTTCGTCGATCCGCGTTACCCGCACCCCGGCGATTTCAATCCGGCGATCGTCTATCGCATCGAAGCCGCCGATTGGCCCTCGGCACGGGCAAGTGCACTGGTCTAGCGCGCCAACTGGTCCATCAACCGGTCTATCGCTTCCGCCTGTCGAGCGCTGATCGCAGCGACATCGGAAGCAGCGCCGGTGATGGCTTCGCGGTCGGCCGGGGCAATCCAACGCTGGCCCTCCAACCGGGCCGCTGCCAGGGCATCGATGTCGGCTGCGGCCCGGGTTGTCACCCCATGCTGCTCGACCAGTCGCGACAGGGACTGCTCGGCAGCGATCCAGCTTTCACTGGCAGCCGGACCAGCGGCCGCTGCCAGGCGGTTGGCGTCCGCCTCTTGCGCTTCGAAGGCAGGGAGGGCCGAGCGAACCTCGGCAACCAGGACGGCCAGCCGGCTTGCAAGCGCCGGATCGACGGTTCCTGCCGGCGTCTCGTCCGGGATTGGTATGCGGGGGTCGATCGCCTCGGCCGCTCGCGGCGCGAGGCTCGGTTCGGGCGATGTCGTTACCGAGCATGCGGCCGCAAGCGGCAGGGCGAGCAGGAGCAAAAGGCTGCGCATCTTGCGTCCGGTCTAGGTGCGCGTGCGGCAGGACGCAATGCCGGCAAATGGGGGGTTGCGTGAGGCGGCCCTGCCCCCTAAGGACCGCCCCGGCACGCGCCCGTAGCTCAGCTGGATAGAGCATCAGACTACGAATCTGAGGGTCGGACGTTCGAATCGTTCCGGGCGCGCCATTCCCGTGCAAAACTGGGCACCCCATTGCGGGTGCTGGCCGCAGTCGCAATGACGGCGCGCTCCAAGGCCTTCCGTGATCCACGGATGTGTATCTGCTCGTCTTCGACCACGACCTGGTCGATCAGCATGCGAACATAGGCCTGCCGCAGGGCGGGGTTTTCCCCCCTGATTCCATCGCGAAGCAGGTTGCCGAATCGTCCGACGATTTCCGGCGTGATCGAGCGCTGCCCGGACTTCAGCTGGCGCTCCAGCCCCTCGATATCGGTCGTCAGCGATGCGATGCGTGCACGGTGATGGGTGAGGCGCTCGGCAAAGTCCCGGTCTGTCGGCGAAGCAAGGCCCTGCTCGACCAGCTCGTAGAGTCGGTTGAGTGCTCCCATGCTGTTGGTCTTCTCGGCACGCAGCGAGGCAAGTTCATCCCGCCGCTTGCTGTCCGACGCATCGCTCTGCTCGAGAAAGGCCTCCAGCAGCTTCGGCAGGCGTTCCGGGCTGAGGACCCGCTGCTCCAGCGCATCGAGGACGATACCGTCCAGCTTCTCCATCCGGATCGAGCGTCCCGGACAGGCGGTCTCGCCACGTGTGGCTCGGCGTGAACAGGCGTAATAGCGATATTGGCCGGACTTTCCGGTGCGAATGGTCAGTGCACCCAGGCAAGTCGGGCAGCCGCATCGGGCGATGCCAGTGAGCAGCGTCGGGCCGGAGACGATCCGTGGCGGCGTCTGTCGTGGATTGCGCTCGGCGAGGCGCGCCTGCACCGTCTGGAAGCTCTGCTCGTCGATGATCGGCGGGACGGTCACCGGAACCCACTGGTCACGGGGGCGCCGTTCGCCGGTGCGGGAGTCGGTCCGGTTGAAGTAATGGGTTCCGGCGTAGGTCGTACGCCTCAGCACCTCGTCGACATTCGAGACGTGGAACGGCTTGCCGCGATAGCTGTAGCCCCGCCGGTTGAGCCATGAGGCGATCTTCTTGATCCCGATCGGTCCGCTCTCACCGTCGCCTTCGAGGTAAAGGGAGAAGATGCGGCGAACCAGCGGCGCTTCGGTCTCGTCGACCGCCAATACCTTCTTGTCCTTGTCGCCACGGCGTTCCGCCACCAGCACCTTATAGCCTAGCGGCGGCCGCGAGCCATTCCAGAAGCCCTGCTTGGCATTGGCGACCATCGAGCGGCGGACATGCTTGGCGGTCTCGACGCTTTGATATTCGTCGAACTTGCTGAGGATCGAACGCACCAGATCGCCGGTGGCCCCTTCCCCCACATCCTGGGTGATCGAGACAAGTTCCACCTTGGCCTTGGCCAGTTTGCGCCGGTAGCGCTCGAACTCGAATTGGTCCCGGAAGAAGCGGCTGAAGCTGTGGACGATCACCAGGTCATAGGGACGCTCGCGCGACGTCGCAGTTTCGATCATCGACTGGAACTGCGGTCGGTTGTCATCGGTCGCCGATGCGCCCGGCTCGCGATAGACATCGGTCAGCATGATGCCGCGTGCGTCGCAGTAGGATGTGATCGCCGCCACCTGGTCGACGAGGCTGGTCTCATGTTCGGCCTGGCGGCTGGTCGAGACGCGGACGTAGGCGGCAGCGCGCGGAGCCACTTGCGGAAGTCCAGGGGCTGACGGGTCAGGAGATGAACGCATGATACTCCTCATCCAAACAGGGCGAGAATCTGTCGGCCCATGAACCGATGCAGCAACCTTACTTCCTCGTCCGTGACCTCAAGGCAAGCGGGCAGATGGTCAATGGAGGGGTTATCGTTCGCCGGTGAACTAGGCTGGGGCAGCTTGGTCTGTCGATCCGCACTCGGCGACGCATCGTCGTTAGCCGCACTTCGGGCTGGCCTGGCACCCCTTGCCCGGCGCGTAGAACTGCGATCCGCCATTGCAAACCCTCCATCGTGAGGGCTGACTCAGGTGACACGAAAATCGCCGGAAGCAACAGGGTCTTGTTGTAACTACGGCAGTTACAACAAGAAGTTTGGGGATTTCGCTTGACTTCGGCTTGGCGCCCCTTGGGCCAGGCCAATCCCCGACTGCTTTGCGCCCTTCTCCGGTGGCCGCTGGGGCGATCGAGCAACCCGACAGCGGCCTTTTTTTCATGATCCCGCCGAATGTCCGAAATGCGCCTAGGCCGATCATGCAACGCGCAGTTCAAATCTCTAGATGCGGACATTAGTCGAAGCGAGTTGCGATCGCTGGGGCTGCGACAGCTAATGATGCCATTTTCGTCGCCATTGGTCACGCGTGACGGCACAGTTGCACGCAGCATCGGGACCAGAGGTCAAAGACCTCAGTTTCGGATTGTAAAAATTGGCGATAACCGAATTCTCCTCGTCGGTTAGAGCTCGTCGACCTTTCAGTACAAAACGAAGAAGCTCGACGGCAAGAAGGATGCCCGCGGTAACAGACACGAACCCGACCGACATGGCTGGAGGCCCGGCCGCAAACTTTTCCAGATCTTCACTGCTCAAATGGCCGCAGCCGGCCTTCTGCAAATAGGCTTCGCCTTTGTCCGGCGGAATGCCAAGTCCGGCGAATTCGGATGCGCGCTCTTTTCCCGTGAGACGCTTCAGTTCTGTCAGCTTCGCTTCGATAATGGCATTACGCGGCCTGATAGGATTATAACATTTGAGGCAAGCCCCTTCGGTCGCCAGGTTGAATATGCCGGCTTTGGCGGTCAGTCCCCAAGTGCTGCCGGCGAGCAAGAGTTCGGGAATAAGATTCTGAATGGCGTGGCGCGGTTCATTTACGTCAACGCAAGACAGGATCAGCGGATAGCGATACTCCCGCTCCAGCAGATCGATTTCTGCTGACTGAAGATCGCGCCCCATTCGCTGGACATATCGTTCCCAGCGACCGTCAAAGGGGAAAGCTGTAAAGCCGCGCGATCGCAGGAAATTAGCCATAGGTATCGGCTTCGATCCTGAGTCACTCAGCTGGGTCAGTATGTAGCGATTGTCGTTGCTGACCCCTAGCGGATCATAATCGACGATGGTCACGTGACCGCTGACATTATCTAAACTACCGATCGTGAGGGCCGCTGCCTGGGCGACAGCACCACCTCCGGCAAAGTAAAAATGCGGAAAATGAATTGTCGGAGCTATCGGCCCGTCCTGCAACTCGGACCAGCTGGATGCCGTGGACCGGCTCCAGGCGGAGACGAACAGCATGTCGATTGGCGAGGTTTTTCCAGGCTTAGCGCCCCTAAACTCCTTGAACACCTCGGCAGCGGTAAAGGCTGCCGCCAAATATGGCCCGACAGGCACAGTGCTGGCAGGTATGTCCGCATCGATTGCCAGCGCGGTCCCGACGAACGCACGCCAGCCATCGCCGTGCAGGAACAGGCGCTTTGCCACGCGCTCGCGCGCTTCGCATTTCCCGACGATCAGTTCGAAATCCGGGGCCACACCGTGGGCCGAGGTGCCGGCACTGATGTGAGGCCCAGCGATTGCAAGGACAGTTGCGAGCAGAGTGTCCAGCAGCGTCTCGCGCGCCGCATATGCGGCGACACCGTCTTGCAAGCGCACGGGCGGAACGTCGAACGATATAGATGAAACGACATTGAATTGACGCGCCAGTAGATTGGTTAGCAGCCATGCCGCGTGCTGCCCTGCCTTTGTTGACGCCCAGTTTTCGGCGACACGGATGAGCACAGACCCTTGGCGAGCCTTGGACGGATCCAGCGCTTCGTGGGGATCCGGACGCAAGTGCCGATCGGCAAGCTCATCGATCGCGGTCGTCACCGGCGGAAGTCCATAATCTGAGCCGCGTCGTCATCGACTACAGCGACGCGATGAGCAGCGACATCATCGACAAGCAGGTGCCAATAGCCTTCCTGCCATTCATGCACGCCAACGCCGCTCGACCACTGGCCACCCCAATTGCCGTAGCGTGGAAACACCACCGACAATGAGTGGCGGCTTACAGCCATTTGATCGTCATAGGGTGAATGTTCGACCATGGTGCCGGGATGCGAATGGACTTGCGACAAGTTTTTCCAACCATGAGTCCGCACTGTGTTGGCGATTTCGACCATCGCTGAACCGTCGACGTGGTAGTTCCGCTGCCGATTGATCTGGCGCGGCACGATCACGGCCGAGACCTCACCGCCAGCATCATCGGGCGAGCCATACCAAAAGCAGCATCCCTCGAGGGCGCCGAAGCTGCGCAAAACAGCGACCGTCAGTCTGAGCGTCTCTCGCGTAACGCGAAGCTGCAAGGGGCCGACGACATATGGGGTTGTCGGGGGCCGGCGCCATCCTTCATCCATCATGTCTCCGCGCGCCCCTGATAATATGGCGGCACCATCAGCCTCCTGATGGCAGACAGGGTCGACATGAAGTTATGCTTCGCCGGATTCCACAGATGCTGCTCTTCGACGCTGTGGTTGACCGTGTAGAATTCCAGCGTTTGGGAACAGCAGATTAATTGGGTATCCGCATGACCACGGCCTGAGGAGTAGTTGGTGTGAAACTGGATTTCGCCATGCCCCGGTGAGTTGGGAACCCAGCTCTTGTCCTCCGGGTAGCGATATTCAAGGGTCGCCGGATTCACGAACCGCGCGCTCGGCGGGAATGCCGGATAATGATCGAAATAAAGCCTGAGCAGATAAAAATCGCGATCGCCCGATGTTTTCTCGCCCCAGAGCGGAACAAGCAGCGTTAGGCTATCGGGAATTGCCCAGCCCAATTCCTCCGGCGACCGGCCCTTCAGCGCCTTTTCCAGATCCCGCTCGAAGGCCTGCTGGCCGGCTGAGATATCTTGGACGGGAGTTGGCGCGTCCATCATGCGCCTCCAGTCGGGCCGACGATCTGGAACTTGCGCGCGTCGATGATCTTCTGATCCTTCAGCTGCTTAAGCGTCAGGCTGAGGTGCGGCATCAGGTCCGTGCCCTTGAAGCTCTGCAGCCTGTCCTCGGGTCCGCGGGGTTCCTTCAGAAGCTCAACGGCTTTGTCCCAGAGCTGCTGCAACGTGTCTTCGTCGCTGGCGTGAAAGTCCACCTCGCGGGAAGTTCCCACGTGCTCGAATTCGACCTTGGGGCCGCCCTTGCCATTACCGTTCATGTTCAAAAATCCTTCGAATCATCCGGCCCGACGCCGTTCAGCCCCATCTGCCATCCAAGCAAATTTATGTCAATTACAGTTGCGTGCAAAATTCTTTCACGTGATTTATAATCACACACGGGATCGTGTGATTTTCGTTGACGCGACGAACATGTTGGATTCTAAGGCTGACATGGCCTTGTCGGAAATCTATCGCGAGCTTGGCGAGCGGGTTTCACAACTCCGGGAAACCAATGGCAAACTGACCCAACAGGAGCTGGGCAGTCGCGTCGGCATATCGCGCGCTACCATCGCAAGCATTGAAGCTGGCCGGCAAAACGTCAGCCTCCAGCAGCTTTATTCGCTTGCCGAGGCCCTGGGTGTTGAGAGCCTGTCGGAGCTCATCCCCATGAACGTGCCGAAATTTGAGCCGACCATTGTTTCAGAAACCAGCGGCTTGAGCCCAATCCAAGTAACTCAGATTGAAACGCTGCTGAGAAATGCTGTCGCTAACGCGAAACTCAAAAGGAAATCGTAATGGCGGCGAGGATTGCAGAGGCGAGGAGCGAAGCTGCTCGACTCATTAAGCAGTTTGCAATCGCTGCGGCGCCGGTGCCAGTGGATAAAGTGGCACGCCTCCTGGGCGCCCAGGTGCGCTACGCGCCTTTGGACGGCGATTTGTCTGGCATGGCCAGCATTACGCAAGGTGTTTGCGTAATTGGCGTCAATTCGCTGCAAGTGCCCAATCGCCAACGCTTCACCTTGGCGCACGAGCTTGGACATCTCCAGCTGCACAGAGATATATTGCTTGACCATGTTCATTTGGATCGAGGTTCGCTGCGCCGCGACTGGCTATCCTCGCAGGGCGTCGATCCGATTGAAATGGAAGCCAATGCTTTCGCTTCCGAACTATTGATACCGACCGTTTTGCTTGCGAGAGCGCTTTCTGGACGGCAAATCGATTTCGAGGACGACGCCGAACTCGAGGGCTTGGCACGTAAATTCAGGGTTAGCACCGCGGCAGTGCGCTACCGGTTGATCCGGGGCACCAGCGACGTCTGGTTCTAAGGCGTCGGAACGCCAGGCATCTCGCCGTCGGTAGCTTCTCAATGAAATTTCTATCCTGTCTCGGCCGCCCCGTACCGAGCAAGGCATTGCTTCAAATAGTCTCTAAGTTCCGAAAGCATCGCACCAAGCTGTTCATCGCAGTCAGTCATCATTGCCTCCGCTTCCGCCAATGCTTGCGGCAGGCTCGTCCACTTATCCTTCGGCCCCTTGTCCAAGAGCAATCGCTCGGAAGCGATGGCCTCAATCTCCGCACTCTGCGTTTGCGACAACAATTGAGGATGCTCCTCATAAATGAGGCGCAATGCATGATATCTCAGCCGCACGTCGGCGAGTTGGCCCGCAAGCACCACGCGCTCTTGCCATGAGGCTTCGTGAAATTGTTCCATCAGCGGATAGTCGGCGTCGGGGATGAAGCCACCTGAAACGAGTTGCTCTTCGACGTGAGGGGATGCTTCATATTGCGGCGCGACCAGTGCATAGGCCGCGGCTAGCTTGGCTTTCAGCTCTTCATTTTCACTGAGCCACGCCGCTTTTGCCAAATAGCTGCTCGCATCAAAACTCGGGACAATGTCAGCGGGCGCCTCGTCCAAAGGGCACAAGTTTTGGGTCGCATTAGTCCTGATCACTCTGACGGGCTTGGGGCTTCTCACCATCCACGTTGCCAGTTGATCGACTGGTAAGCTCGCTACCCAGTTTAAATCGTGCCGCAAATCCAGCGCGAGCACATAGGCATCGACGTTTGGATCGACGCCGAATGGCGCCACGACATAGTGATATGGCTTACCAAAAAAGAATTCCGTCAGAACGAACGCGCCCTCTTCATCGCAAAAGGCGGCCGCGGATGCTTTTGTGGCGAGTTTCAAAAATCGGCTCCACAGATCTGGCGCTTTGGCGCTGATGCAACGGGCGAGGTGGATCACCGCCAGGACATCACTGAGTGCATCATGCGCATTGACGTGATCGAAGCCATTATGCGGGGCCACCTTGTCTAGCTTGAAGACGGCGTTGCCGTCTTCGTCTTCTGGGATGTCGAGACAATGCGGCGCGTAAACTGAAGCAGCTTGCACCAACCGCAATGCATCGGCGCGCGCATTGCCGTCCGTGTTTGTCAGATATGGCTTGTGCAGCGTCCGAAAAAGCGCGTTTCGAAGCAGTTTCTCGTCGAAGCGCAGGCTATTGTAACCAATGAAGACGGCTGGTGACCAGCTCTTCAGCTTGGCTTCGATCTGCCGCAGCATGGCATAGTGGCTTGGAAGCGTTGGATCGATGAGCTGGCCAAGCTTCACGCCAGTGACCCGCATGGCGCCTGCCGTCGGAACGATATGAGGGTTCAAGCGGCAGCGGACATTGATCCTGTCAAGCTCGTTCAAGTCGACGTCGGTATGAATGGCAGCAAATTGCAAGATTTGGTCGAATTCAGTCGACTTGCCGGTTGTTTCCGTGTCCCAAAACACAAAGCCCATCACGCCCCTCCCACACGGTTGCCAAAGGCAAGCTCCCCTCCGCATTAAGGCAGCTTGGGATGAATCCGAGCGGCACGATCATAGCCCGGCCGAGCACTAGGACAAGCTGGGGATGCAAAGCGGCCGATACGCCCCTAGTCACGTCGCCTGGTTGAGTGCGACTTAGTCTTGCAAGCAGCCGTTTTCACCTATCAGCGAACTGGTAGCGCGCGTACGGCGTACGCGTGGCCAAAGCTCAGTCGCTGTTCCGGATGTGATTTCGATCCCAGCCCTTTCCCCGCTCGACCCCGCAAAGCAGAAATGCGCCCATGCCGGTCAGTCAACAACGCACCGCGAGATCCCGAAAACTGCCGTTCCGGGAAATTCCTCACTCATTGCTCGAGGTTTGCGGAAAGCCTGGCTTTAAGGTCGGATCCTACACGCTTGAAGCCGAGTAGCCTTGCGGCTGCTCGCACTAGCTCTTCGCCAGTGCCGCCGGCATTGTCGTCCTGTGCAATGCGAAGCGCTGCCCGCGCCTCTAAATGCGAAATATTTGCGGCCCTCAGCGTTGCTCCGCTCTCATTTGAACGGTCGCGCACCGGGGGATCGTCATGCTGCTGCTTGGTAAACCAGAAATCCTGGTCTTGTTCGATGTCAGGTCGCCCGCGAAGACCGCGCAACGCCTGCTGAACTCGCGAAACGATCCGGTTGCCAGCTTTTTCCTTCCCGAAGGCCGACGCCACCCGGCGTGCAATTTCTTCGGAGCTGATCGGTCCCTCAATCCGGATCACCTCTTCCGCGATCGCTTGAAGGGTCGTCAACATGGCATCATGAGGTTCGCCCCAACGGACGGCAAACTTCGCCCTCTCGTAGGGCGGCATCACCCGCGCCTCGAGTTCGGGAATTGGTAAAGCGGGCAGAGGCTCGGCGATAACGGGATGCTTCTTTTGCTCGCGGTTCGACCCTTTGGGCTCGACCATGCCTTCGGCTGACAGCGCAGCATTCAACGCATCTCGCAGACGTTCGATTTCTTGCGCGCGCCGGTAAAACCAGTCGGTGCTCCAGATCCGGTGGAAGCGCCAACCCAGGCCTTCGAGTATCTCCTGCCTAAGCCGGTCGCGTTCCCGTGCCCAAAGGGCACTGTGATACGTGGCACCGTCGCATTCGACCGCGAGCAGGTATTTGCCCGGCCGGTCAGCGTGGCGCACGCCTAGGTCCACCCGGAAACCGGCCGAACCGACCTGAGGGTCAGCGAGGAAACCGATCGAGCGGACCACGTCGGCGACATCCGCCTCGAAAGCCGTCTCCGCCCCTTCGCCAGTGACGCTCGGCTCGTGCAAATCGCCGGACTTGGCGAATTCCAAAAACCGCTTCAGGACGCGTGGACCCTCGCCTCGCGTCCGGGATACGTCGATGTCGCCAGGATCGAAGGATGCAAAGATCTCGCATCGGATCCGGGCGCGGGTAAACAGCACGTTGAGGCGCCGCTCACCGCCTTCACTGTTCACGGGCCCAAACGACATGCTGGACAATTTCCCGCCCGGCATTGCGGGGCCATAGCCTACGGTCACGAGGATGACGTCGCGTTCATCGCCCTGCACGTTTTCGATATTCTTGACGAAGACGTCTTCGGCTTTGCCCTCCTGAAGAAAAGCATCGAGTCGAGGATCGCTCCGGCGGGCGAACTCGAGTAATTCGGTGATGAGATTACGCTGGGCAAAGGAGAAGGTGACGATCCCGAGTGAAAGGTCGGGATACTGGCGGGCGTGCTTGGCGACGGCCGCAACGACAGCCTCGCCCTCGATCCGGTTATCGCGCTTGCCCCCACGGTCATAGACGCCGGCGACCCGGTGGAATTGCATGCCGTAGGCAGGATCTCGCTGGTTGGGCGAGGGGGGAAGGACCAGTTCGTCGCCGTAGAACTCGCGATTGGAGACCTGGATCAAGGATGGGTCGCGCGACCGGTAGTGCCAGCTGAGCATGCGCGAGCCCAGGCCGCGCGCTTCGCAGAGCGTCAGGACACTCTCTAGCGAACCGAGATGGGCGGCGCCTTCGAGCAGGTCTTCCTCGCCCTCTTCGGCCTCGCTTTCCTCCTCTTCCCCCATCAGACGATCGAAGAAGGACGTCGGCGGAAGCTGCTTCTTGTCGCCGACGACCACGATCTGCTTGGCTCGGGCAATCGCTCCCAGCGCATCTTCCGGGCGAACCTGCGAGGCCTCGTCGATCAACAGAATGTCGAATTGGAGCGTCCCGGGCGGCAGAAACTGCGCCACCGAGATCGGGCTCATAAGGAGCACTGGCTTGATCCTTTGGATGGCCATGCCGGCCATCCGGAAGAGCTTGCGGAGCGCCATGTGGGCCCGCCGCTTCCCGATCTCCCCTCGAATAACGCGCATCTCGCCAAGGGCGCCTTGGGGCAATTGGCTAAGGTGACCGGCAAGAATTGTCTTCACGCTGTCTTGCAGGCGCGCACGCTCAAGATCGCCGAACGCTTTCACCAGCTCGTGCCGCGTCTCTTGGCCTAGTTCCCGTAGGAGCTCAGATTCTTCAAGCGCTCGTCGCCACAGTGCCTCGGCGCGGGCGAATTCGATTTCCACCGGGGCGGATTGTGCGTCAAGTCCACCTTCGTCGACGCGCTCGCTGACCGATTTGAGACCGGCATCGCTTAGTTGGCGCCTAAGGCGAGCGATCTTTGCCCAATCGGCATAACGGTCAACCTGCGATGCCATCGCGGCAAGTCGATCGGAAAACTCTGAAAGCGGAAGCGCTTGGACATCGAGTGCCGATTGATCTCCGACATCATACTGCAAGGACGCGACCACGGGTTCGACCGCAGTCAGTGCATCGTTCTGAAGCTCGCGTAGGCGTTGCTGGAGTTCGCCGATCTCACCCGTTTCGCTCGCGAGGGTAATCGTCCGTCGCTCATCGATGTTGAGGCGGCTGCCGCGAAGGTTGCGGACCCACTGGACCACGGCGGCAGCGCGCGCAAAGTTGCTTTGTTCGCCGCGCCACTCGTCGCCCATGGCCTTAGCGATGAACTCGCGGTCCTCTGCCCAATCCTTTTTCTTGGCATCGACGTCGAGAAGTCGATCGACCAGGCTGAGACGCTCGTCGGCGGACTTCGGCAGGGCGTCTTTAAGCAGGCCGGCCAGCGATCGCGAGGCGCCGCGATAAGCGCCTCCCCAGCGGGCGAAGAATGAATTGCTGCCGTCCACGAGAGGGCCGCGCAACGGTGCCGCAGACGTCTCGAAGGCATGATCAACGAAGCTCGGCGAATTCTCGTTGTGGGCGTCTTTCCAGATGGCTGCCGCTGCAAGGTCTTCCTGCAAGCGTCCCAAGTCATCGACCGCGAGAAACCCGACCGCCATCCCGTCGCTGCCGGCGGGGAGGCCGGACAGCCGCTCAAGGACATCCTGGAGCTCTGTCGTCAACGTCAAGGACGGATGGGCCGCGACCCCTAGACGGTGGTTGGTCTCCGCGACGACCTCGTGAAGTCGTTTGAGCTTTTGTGCGGCGTCTTCGATCTTGGGGGTAAGGCGAGTTAGGTCGACTGGCTGCAGATCGAGATTGCGGCAACCGTCAAATGGGTTGCGGTCATCGCCTTTCGCGACGCTGTGGGCGTAGAGGCGCGCCGTTTCCAACATCGCGTCGCAACGACCGCGATCCCAGTCGGTCAGAGGCTCGCCATCCAGGGTCGGAGGCGGTGCGCCGGCTCCCAGGAAGCGGGACTGTGTGCCAAGGACGGAATAGCCGGTCTCGCCTGAGTTGCCGATCGATCGGTGCAACTCGGCCGTTAATCCATTCAGGCGATCACGCGCGATCTTGAGGTCTTCCGGCGGCCCGGGGAGGGCGGGGACGGCCCTCCCGCTGTTGAGCGTGCTCGCCAGTTCCGCTAGGACCGCCTTCTTGTTCGCTCCGCGGGAATGGAGTTCGAGGCAAACGTCGCGCAAGCCGACTTTGACCAGCCGGTCATGGACGACCGAGAGGGCCGCCATCTTCTCCGCTACGAAAAGAACGGTTTTCCCGTCTTTGACGGCGGCTGCGATAATGTTCGTGATGGTTTGCGATTTGCCGGTGCCAGGAGGGCCCTGCACCACGAGGTTACGGCCGCGCCGTACCTCCTCAATCACGGTGGCCTGCGATGCGTCGGCATCGACAACGTGAAAGATCTCTCCGGGCTAGAGGATTTCGTCGAGCTTGGGACGATCCTCAAACAGCGGCGGATCGGCGTCAAACCCTTCCCACAGCAGGCCGCGAGTTAGCTCGTGTTCGGTAAGCGCATCCTCCGGCCAGGACTTCGCGTCGAGGTCGCGGTACATCAGGAGCTTGCTGAAGCTGAAGAAGCCTAGCTGGATCGCGTCATCATTAATGCTCCAGCGCTCCGAGCCGCTGACCACGTCGCGAACCGCATCAAAGTAGGCCGTCGGCGTCCAGCCTTCGTCGGCCTCCACGTCCGGCAGGTCGATGCCGAAGTCGCCTTTGAGCCGCTGCTGCAGGGGTAGGTTGGTTGGGAATTCGTCGTCGCGAATATTAATGTCGAAAGTAGAGGTCTTGGCATTCCTAACGAGTTCGACAGGCATCAGGACGAGCGGCGCCTCCCGGGCGATCTTCGACGAGGGATCTTCGAACCAGGTGAGGAAACCCAGCGCGAGGTACAGCAAGTTGACGCCGGATTCCTCCTCTGCCGTTCTTGCTTCACGCTGAATCTTGAGAAGTTTCTTCTGAAGGGCGTCGGGTCCTAGACGGACCTCGAGCAGGTTGTCCGTGTAGCGATCGGTGCCAATGTCTTGTTCGACGGTGGAAAGGAAAACCTCGTCGTCCGCCGCTTCATGCTTGTCTTTCCCGATTGCCATAAACCGGAGAGTTTTGCCGGACGCCAACAGATTGAAGACGTCGTCGGCGCGCTCGTTGATGATGTTGAGGACATTACCGCGAGTGTTGGCGCGGTTCACGTGCACAAGCCGGTTGCGCGTTCCTGTTTCGACGAGCCGGCTCCGAACATCATCGAATAGCTTCTTGGCACTGGCGGGCTGCTCAATGTTCACGCGACGCCTCCGGGGCCTTTTAGGCAGCCCCGCCCCCTACAATGAAATTCGGCGAATTTCTTTGGCCTTTCCGCTTCGTGTATTCAACCGCCTTTACGTCTACTATCCAGCCGAGCAGCATTCCAACTTTGCAGATCACTTGGGTGAGGTCTTGAGTAATGAATGAAATCATTTGCCCGCACTGCCAAAAAGCGTTCAAGATTGATGAGGCCGGTTATGCAGACATCCTGAAGCAGGTCCGCGATCACGAGTTTGATCAACAGCTGCATGAGCGGCTGGAGCTGGCGGAACAGGAGAAGCAGGCTGCTATTAACCTGGCAGAGGCGACCCAAAAGCTTGCTGTGGCCGAGGCAATCGGCGCGGTGGAAAAAGAGCGAGACGCGCTGGCCAATGAACTTGAGCAGGCGAAACAAGACAAAATCGCCGCTTCCGAGCTGGCCGACAGCAAGCTCTCGAACGAACTGCAACGGATAGCCGCAACCAAGGATACGGAAATCCAGCGCCTGAGTGCCGAACTTGCGGCGTTCGAGCTTGGGAAGAAGCTCGCGATCACCGAGGCCGTCAATGTGGTCGAGAAAGAGCGCGACGAACTGAAGGGTGACGTTCAACGCGTGGAGCTTGAGAAGGAGCTGGCGGAGAAGTCACTCAAGGAAAAATACGAAACCCAAATCAAGGATCGCGACGACGCGATCGACCGCCTCCGGGACATGAAGGCTCGTTTGTCCACAAAGATGGTCGGCGAAACCCTTGAGCAGCACTGCGATACCGAGTTCAACCGTATCCGGGCGACAGCGTTTCCAAATGCATATTTTGAGAAGGACAACGACGCTCGGACTGGCAGCAAGGGCGAATTCATTTTTCGCGATTTTGCTGAAGGCGGCGCGGAGATCGTCTCGATCATGTTCGACATGAAGAACGAGAGCGACACCAGCACTACGAAATGCAGAAACGAGGATTTCCTGAGCAAGCTCGATAAGGATCGCACTGAGAAAGAGTGCGAATATGCGGTGCTGGTCTCCCTGCTTGAACCTGAGAATGAACTCTATAACACCGGGATCGTCGACGTATTTCACCGTTACCCAAAGATGTACGTTGTCCGGCCACAGTTCTTTATCCCGATGATAACGCTTCTGCGAAATGCCGCGCTGAACTCGCTCAAATACAAGGCTGAGTTGGCGCTAGTTAAAGCCCAGAACGTCGACGTCGCGAACTTCGAGACCGAGCTTGAGGCATTCAAATCGGGATTCGCGAGAAACTATGACCTCGCCTCGAGGCGTTTCACTACAGCGATTGAGGAGATCGATAAGTCGATTAGTCATCTGCAGAAGACGAAGGAAGCCCTGCTCGGGTGCGATCGAAATCTTCGTCTTGCAAACGATAAGGCGCAGGACGTGACGATTAAGAAGCTAACTCGGGGCAATCCAACTATGGCGGCCAAGTTTGACGAGCTAAAGGGGAATTAGCCCCTATGCGCAGCCAATCCTATCAAGAAGGCTAAGCAATCACGTCCGCTTTGGGTCAACTCAGCTCATGTGCGGACAGTCCACTATCGGCCAGCCTCGGTCATCAGGAGTGAGCAGCTGGGCAGCCCTGGAATGGGGCCAGGTGCATCAAAATGCGTCAATATTCCGCCTCTCGTGAAGCAGAGAAGCTTAGGATGCGTCAAAACCGGTACGAAAAGCATGCAGGCGAGGCGCGGGGCCCAGCGCCGCGCGGCAGCAGTTCCATTGCGGCCGAGGGCACCGGTACCAAAAGCCGACCAGTTCCACGGCTTTCAGCCGAAATTGCTGCGGAATGGCCGAATTATCCACATAATGGAATCAATGACTTAGCAACAAAGTGCGGATCGCTTCGCCGGGATGGCGTGGTGCTTCGCGGCGCGTATTCCTGGCTCCAAGAATTGCCGAGGGCCGATAATCCTGTGTTTGCGAAGCTGGCAGTTCATGTGCGCCACCCCGTTCGCCAGCGTGATGTCCTAATGACCGCTTTCGACCCACTGCAGACGTTAGAAAGCGTGGCTTTTCGCGTAGAGCGCCGGTGACTGCTCCGAACAAGAGAACAATTGCGCATACGGATCCTCAATGGTGAACCACGTGGCCGCAGAGACGTATCGCAAACGGGCGACTTCGCCTTTCGCATTTCTAAGAACGAGAACGTTATCGTAGTCGTCGATGTGATTCTTCAGGTCATGGCCATCGAGGATCTGATCTGGCCACGTCGATCTCTGACGGGCGGAAATATCCTCTCACCCGCAGGGCCTAGCGCAGCACAAGTTTACGTCTGCTTTCGACCCATGACACTAGCGGCGAGAGGGAGCGAAAGGGGTATCACATGGTTACTCCAGTCAGGACGCCGGAGCGGAGGCACATGGCCGTGCGGCGGTGATGCTGTCGACCAGCCGCTTGCGTAGCTTCTCGGCTTCAAAGAACCCGAAATTGCTGAGTACTAACACGGTGGCATCGCGCTGGGGTAAATAGGCGAAATCGTTGTTGAAGCCGTTGGTCCCGCCGCTGTGCTGGAGTACGGTGCAGCCGCCACTTTTGCGATACATCAGGCCATAGCCATAGGCGACGGTTTCGCTGACCTTAAAGGCTTCGCTTGCCATACGCGCCTGGAGCGCGGGCGAGAGCACAGCGCCGGTTTTCAGTGCATGGGACCAGGATTCGAGATCGCTCGCGGTGCCGATCACTGCGCCTGCGCCCAGTTGCACGAAAGAATAACTCTCCGCCGGTTCCAGCTTGCCGGCTGTGCCGTTGTAGCCTTGGACCAGTCGCGCGACCGCCTGCGAGCCGTCGAGCCTCCCCTTTACCAAACGCGGCTTGGCCACCACCGTGTCGCGCATGCCTGCGGGGCGCAGCACCAACTGCTCCAACACCCGATCAAAAGGCTTGCCGGTCGCGGCTTGGCCGACCCGCGCAAGCAGTTCATAGCCGAAATTATTGTAGGCGAACTTCGTGCCGGGCTCGGAGGCGAGCGGCGGGTTGTTGCGCTCGGCATCGGCCAGCACGCGGTCGATCACCACCTGATGCGTCGTTTTGCCCTTCTTGAATTCGGCGAGCAGGTCGTTGGTGAGATCGGGGATGCCCGAAGTGTGCGTCAGGAGATGGCTGACCCGCACTTCGCGCCATGAGGACGGGAGATGCTTGAGGTAGAGGCTGATTTTGGCATTCGGATCGACCTGATCGCGTTCGATCAGCCGGGCGATGGCGGCGCCGGTGAACATCTTCGACATTGAAAAGAGCTTGAAGCGCGTGTCAGCCATGATCTGTGGGCTGCCCGGGGGTTGGCAACGGATATCGAGCAGCTTCTTGTTCCCCTGGAGTACGATAACCGTGCCAGAGAATCTGCCCGCCGAGCATTGCGACCGGAGTTCGGCACCAATGTCGTCCAGAACGGGCTCGGGTGGGCGTGGCACAAGTGCAGCGAGGGCGAGCAGCAGCGAAGTTATCGCCATATTCTTACTTTCAACGTTGGGTACCCGCCGAACATGCTGAAATGCTCCTTATGGTTGATCGGTGCGTTCAGTGTCGTAGCGTTAGCGAAATAAGTTGGTTTGTGAACCTGTTTCACCAAGCGCGGAACGGCGCGAAAGACCAATCCATTCTAAATCTCAGTGCCAATCCCTTTATGTGATCAACGTGGTAGGAAAGCGGCTCCCGTTGATCGGAGGCGAAATGTCCGCTTTCCACCCAAACCCGCCATTAGCCATTATGCTATCGCTAGGAGAGTCTCTGCCCCCTCGAAGAAGAACCGAAAGCGGGGTGGAGCAAGCTAATGCGTAACATATGACCCACTTGTCATTTCGTCCGTTGAACCTGGCCCACGCGCCCGCGGCGCTTGTCCTCATGCGTCGGGCCGAAGGCGGACTTGGCCGCTTGCCGGACGAGATGGACCTCCCTTGGATGGAAGAGGCCCTCGCATGCGCTCTAAATGGCGGCATTGCGATTGGCGCTTGGGACGGCTCGCGGCTAGTGGGCATCATAAAAGCAAGCCGAATGCCGTCCGTGCAGTTCCAACACGTGCTTTGGGATTTGACGGTCGCGGTCGACCCTGATTCCCAGGGTCTCGGCATCGGACGTCGCCTGTTTGAGGCACTGCTTGCGACCGCCGCGACCCTGACGCCAAAGGTCGAGCGCATCGAATTGGTGGTTAGGGAGGGCCTGACCCACGCAATCCGGCTCTACGAAGGTCTGGGCTTCCGCCTGGAAGGTCGATTTGAGCGGCGCTTTCGTCTCTCCAATGGGACCTACGAGGCGGATCTTCCAATGGCCCTGCTGCTTTAACAGGTCAAACTGGGTCGATTCCAATGTCCGCATTCCGCCCATTCCGGTCATGGCCGCTTTCGACCCAAAGCGGTCATAAAGTCACTGGGCCGTGTAGCCTCCGTCGACGGCTAGAACGGCACCCGTCACATAATTGGCCGCTGGGGAAGCCAGGAAAACAAAGGGAGCGGCAATCTCATCCACTGTCGCGCGGCGACCTAGCGGAGTGCATGTCCGTATCCGCCTTTCGGTCTCGGGGTCAGAATGAACTTGGACGCCAGCCATCACATTGTCGACGTAGCCTGGCGCCACCGCGTTCACCCGGATGCCGTGTTTCGACCACTCGACAGCCAAGTTTCGGACGAGCTGGTCAACACCGCCCTTGGAGGCTCCGTAGGGCGCCAAGCCCGAAATACCGGCCCTTGCGGCGATAGACGAGGTGAAAATGATTGACCCGCGCTGCCCGCCGCCAATCCAGACCTTTGCCGCCGCTTGTGCGGGCAGGAAGGCACCCCGCAAGTTCACCGAAAGGATACGATCCCATTCAATGGGCTCATAGTCGGTCGCTGGTTTGATGATGTCGATGCCCGCATTGCACACAACGGTATCAAGACGCCCGAACCGCTGAATGGCCAAACCTACGAGGCCATGCGCCGCCTCCGCTTGGCTAATGTCTCCGTCCAATCCGGCGACGAGGTTGGCGGAAAACTCGCCTGCAAGCGACTGAACGGCAGCTTCGGTTTCAGCTCTGTCGATGCCGCCGATGACTACACTAGCTCCGCTCGCCAGAAAGCGACGTGCTATCGCAAAGCCAATTCCTCGGCTGGCTCCGGTGACGACAACCGTAGTTCCGGAAACATCAAACAAATCCGTCATTGATGGACCTTGTAGAGAGGCGGGCAGGAGTGTGAGATATGGGACGCCAATGACCGCTTTCCACCCATTGCGGACGCTTCGATCTTAAGCCAAATTGCTCACAATGGTGCGCGAATAATTACCCGAATTTGGCTCAGAACTTTTGTGTCCGCTTCTCACCCATTGCGGTACCAATGCTCGCTGCGGTGCAATTGGACAAATGGCCACATTTCTAAATTCCGCCAACCCCCCAAAGTTGACGGACCTCATCGGCAAGGATGTCAGGCTCTTCTTCTGGCCAAAACAGCTTGCCTTTCGCGAGCCGGCGGACGCCTTTTGAATTGCCGAAGGTGGCGTCGAGGTAATCCGCATTCCTGGACGAAAATATAGTGTCCGCCATGCCCCACACTACGCGCATCGGAACCTTGCTCTGCTGCAGGCGTGAGCCAACGCCAATGAGGGGATTGTGCTCGGTAGCGATCGCGTAAGCGTGAAGCATTGCCCTACGTTGCCGCGTAGCCAGCAGCGGCGCAAGGTACATCTCGATCGCTTCATCGGTCGGATTTTGGGGGTCGGCGTAGCACATGCCGCCAATGCCGTTGGGCGATCGAGCTCTCTTAGGATCGCGTCGCCAAGGCGTTAGCCATTCGTCGGCAAATCTTCCTGCCTTTGCGAGCGCGATGACGGGAAGCATCGCCGGCGGCGGGCTTTGGATCTCAGTATCACAATTGGTAAGGAGCAGCGTACGAATGCGCTCGGGATGTCGGGTCAGGAGGATCTGGGCGATCGCGCCACCACTGTCGTTCGCAACGACATCAACCTGGCGTTCCGACAGCTGGTCGAGCAGCAAAGTCAACATCTCTACCTGATCGCTCGGGCCAACCCCCTGCCCCTCGGCGACTTCAGTATAGCCCAGGCCTAGGAAATCGGGCGCAATGCAGCGGCGATACATCGACAGTCGCTCGATCGCATGTCGCCATTGGAAGCTGTTTAGTGGAAATCCGTGCAGGAACAGGGCCGCAGGACCGGCGCCAGATTCGAAATAGGCAATATTGCCTGAAGGCAAGCTAGCGAAGCGCCGATTGCGCCGAAATTCTTCGGCGTGGAGTGAGTCCGCAGCCACAGGCTTAAGTGCAGCAAGCGCGGGATACAAATTGACCGTACTTGCAGCAGCCGCGCCGACGGTGACCTTGAGAAATGCCCTACGATTCATTTACTGCCCGATGTCCAATGCCACCCCACTGCTCGCGATTCTCGCCTGATGGCGGAGGATTGCTGTCGAGATTTTTAGTGATCGCAGCTAATGTCTGCCCAAAGGAGCGAAGCAGCATGTCTGAGCTGTCGGTTCATCTGCTGCATGAAACACCGGCGCTGGCTGTTCGGGACGTGCTGTGCAGCGGGAGTTGCCGTCACCGGAGCCCGACGGAATATGCCACGGCGACGCACCTGGCCTTTGCCTATCGCGGCGTATTTATGCGCCATGTCGGCAAGAGCGAGGCAGTCGGACAGGCCAACCAAATGATCTTCTTCAATAGCGACGAAGAATATTGCATTAGCCATCCAGTCGAAGGCGGCGATGCGTGCCTTTCATTGCGTGTCGCGGACGACTTGCTGTGCGAGCTCGCGCCTGCCCATCAGTTAGCCCGCGGAAGCGTAATCCGGTTTCGTCAACAGCATCGCGGCATCGATTCCCAATCGCAGGCGATGGCCGCCCTGCTCCGGCACCGTCTGGTTAGGGGAGTATCCGAGCCTCTCGAGTCCGAGACGTTGGCCTTTGCACTCATCAAGCGATCGCTTGGCGAGTGCCCTTCCCACGCGAGCGTCACCCGCATCGGATGTAAGAAGATTGTCGACCGCGCCAAACTCGTCCTGGCCGCGGATGTTTCGAGACGCTGGACACTTGCGGAAATTGGCCAGGAAGTTGGTGTCTCGCCGGTCTATCTCACTCAGCTCTTTCGTCAGGTCGAAGGCGTTCCGCTCTACCGCTATCATCTTCGGCTGAGGCTTTCCCAGGCGCTCCACATGCTTGGCTGCTATGACGACCTGACTGCACTTGGCCTCGATCTCGGCTTTTCCAGTCACAGCCACTTCAGCGCCGCTTTTCGCCAAGCTTATGGCCAGAGCCCACTCTCCTTTCAGCGCTCCGCTGGATTGCGCTGAGCAGCCGCATTCCGACTGAGCTAGAATTACGAACCTTTTGGTGCGGCAAAGGTCAGGCTGGAGAATATTGTCTCGAAATCCGTGTCGCCTCCGGGCGGTCGCGGTTTGGTCCAAACGACATTGAGCAGCCAATTTCCTGCCCGTGGGATAGCGAATGTTGTTTGGCCGGAATTATCGGTTCGTTGTGCTGCAATGGGCGCGGCATCATTCTCAAGGTCGGTCAATTTTACAAGCGCGCCAGCCAGTGGACTGCCCTCGTAGAAGACCCGGACGGGTAGCAACGACGAGGAAGACAGATCGTAAGGGCTGACCTCCGGCACGATTTCCAAAGCGAGTCCTATCGGTCGCGTCACTTGACTCTGCTGGCTGGGGTCAGGCGAGCCGACCAAGATAATAGACTTGGCCCGTCGACTATAAGTTTCTGCCCCGTCCGTCTGCATTCTGCCCATTCGGCGACGAAGCTCCAGCGCCGGAGTCAAACCTTCGTCCTCAAGGTAGCGATTGAAACGGTCGGCCGGCAGATGGCTCTGGGCCCGGTTGTCCGTTTCGAGGACCAGCAGGTAGACGCCGGGATTCGTAAGTCGAATTGTACCGTCGGCCGTACTGCCGCCTAGATCGAGGTTGCTGCGCAGGTCAATTTCCCGACCGGTCGGATCGATTGCGGCAAAGCGGGTAATTCGGCTTTCGGAAATGCGCGAACGTTGGCGATCCTTTCCATGCCCGACTTGCAAAGTCATCGCGATTGACGACTCAGGAGAGTTACGAAACCGCTCCGGCTGCGCCCAAAAATCATGAGCTGATGCCGCCGACGCCGCCGCCATGTTCATAGCGGCAAACAGCAACCCACAACGGTAAGCCGGCCGCCAGCAACTCATCGCCGATACTCCGCGGCGGGCGCCACGAGGAACGGAAACTGTGCGTCGGAATGTTTCTGCTCGTCTTGCTCGACCCCATCGTCGACGCTGTCATTCGTGGCATTGGTAAGCAGCGAACGATAAACCATCACCGCTTTATAGTTGGGCGTCCGGCCACCGCAGTCGCTCTTAAGGGTTTTCCGACCAGCGAGCGCCGCAAGTTCGACGGCAAACAATTGCGTGCAAGTCGTTGCCCGAGTGTTGATCCACAGCCGGTCATCGGCAAGCAACCGCGCGAGCGGCATGTACCGCGAGGCAGGGGCGACTGCCCGATCGACCAACAACTGATTGCCGCATTCCCCGTCGAACCCATCATAGAGACCGAGATTCTTGGCAATCTCAGCCGCAAAGCGCTCGCCGTCTGCCGGCGTCGCGGCGTTATAGTCTTCTTTCATCCCATCGCTCACTGGGGCCGTGTCGAGCGTGCCGAGCAAGGCGTTCCCGGTCAGAGGCCGCGCAGCGCGATCGACTTGTCGCTCGGCAGATCGTGTTGATGCCCACGCCGCCAGGATCGGACCCCCGCGCGTCACCAGTTTGAGGTCGATGGAAATCACGATTGACGCCGGGGTCCAACCCGCAAGGAAATTCTTCCCCGGCCCGCCGTCGGTTTGTCGCCACTGGTCGAGGATAGAACGAGACGTCGCTCGATCGAAATGAGGACAGCGTGCTCCGTCTACCGGCGCGCCGCCCTCGATCGCATTTTGCGCAACATTGTAAGCGGCACGCGTGCCCCTGACATTGTTGAAAAACGGATCGTCCCTAAGTCCGGCAAAAATGCGGAAATGGCCGCGGCGACTCGCGAGCCCAGCCGGATTGGACGGATCGCCTTCGGCCTGGTCGACATCGCCGGCACGGCATTGCACGTGAGAAGCAGCAGTAAATCGGCAACTGATAGCGATCGACTTTGGGGTCGTCGCAAAGCGCGGGCCGCTGTCGATGTGGAAGGAATAATCAAGCCGATCCGAAAAAGAATGACCAACAATCGTCATCACAACATTAAGATGCCGGCCGTCGGGCGCGGTCCAAGCATAAAAGTCACCGATGTCGGCGCGCGGATCCACAATCACGCTTGGGGTGTCCAGATGATCGGATGCACCTGCTGGCGCCGCCAAGCTGGCAGCAATTAACGCACATGCCGCACAATCCAATGTGACGACCAGCTGCTTTCGGCGGATCCGCATTCGGTATCGAGTCCTTAGGTTCGACCCAAGAAACTCGAATGATCGATCTTGCGCTGTCAGAAATTTTAGTGACTAGGCGAAGCACCAAGAGCCTCAAACTTGGTGAGGCACTTAGGGGGCGCGCGATTGTCCGCCCTTTGCTGGGCCAGTTGTGTCTCAATCGCCATTCCAACGCAGAACTGCAACGTTCGGCGACGTTTTCGAAGTTGGGATGCAATTTTCGACGTGTCGGCTGCAAGCGCCTTCAAACCTTTGGGCCCCTGAAGAATCTGCGCGGTCGAGTGTTGGCGGCACCGGTGCGGGTGCACTGGCGCCGATCGTTTGGGACCACTGGCCGAGAGCACGGTGACCTTCGCTGAAACAGATCGATTCAAGATGAGGGAAGGCCCGCGGCGCAAATCTCCACCGAGTTCCCATATCTGTCAGTTCGCGACGAGGGGAGAAGCCGCGAGGAGGGATGCCGAGGAACAGCCCCCATGTCCTCGGCCTCCTTTTTAGCAAATTGCTAATTGTGGGCGACCGTGTTCGTTGTCTGACATCAATAATTCGTCTATTGCCACAATGTGGATGCCGACGAAGACGATGACGTCGATGTTTCGACGATTGCCGCGGCGATCGGCGAGCCAGCACGCGCGCGTATGCTTTATTGCCTCATGGACGGCCATGCGCGCACCAGCACCGAATTGTCCGTAGTCGCCAACGTCAGCCCGTCAACCGCAAGTGCGCATCTCAATCGACTCAAGGCGGCGAACCTCGTCAAGGTCGCGGTCCAGGGGAAGCATCGCTATTACCATTTGGCGGGAGGTGATGTCGCGACTGCGCTTGAGGGGCTGAGTGTCCTTGCTGGCGAGACCCGCCGTGCTTTCGTCCCGACCGCTCCGAGCCGCTTGCGATCCGCGCGCAAATGCTACGATCACATGGCGGGCGCGGTCGGCGTGTCGATCCACGACCGCCTCATGGCACTCAGTTGGCTTTCAGCCAGCTCGGCCGAAGATGATATGAACTATGAATTGACGCCCGACGGTACCGAGGCCCTTGCGTCCCTTGGCGTCGATGTTGAGGCGGCAAAATCGTTGCGCCGCAAATTTGCTTACGGCTGCCTGGATTGGAGCGAGCGGCGGCCTCACCTGGGAGGAGCACTTGGAGCGGCCTTGTTGAAGTTCGCCCTGAGGCGCAAATGGGTCGTTCAGGACCTCGACAGCAGGGCATTGAGCGTCACCGCAATTGGTCGTCGCGAGATGAAGTCGCTGCTCGGCATCGACGGGTGAACTATAGCGGTGATCTAAGAGTGCTTGTCGAGCTCACTTACTGCCCGCATGCATTCATAATGTCATAATCAACGAAGTATGGATGTCATACGGCGGGTAAAGTCGCCACATGACATCGCGCTGGCTCGCCTTCGCTCCGCTGAATCGGCGAGCAGCGGCCAAGTTATTGGCGATGGCAAGCGCCGCGCTTGCGCTAACCGGTCGTGCCAGTGCGATCGCGCCATCGAGGAGGCAGCGAATGAAATTAACCTGTTTCATCCGATATCAGATCGACCCATTCCAGACGGAGGATTTCAGGACCTACGCAGAAAATTGGGGCCGCATCATCCCGCGATGCGGCGGCCACCTCGTCGGCTATTTCCTTCCCGCGGAGGGGACAAATGATGTTGCCTGGGGCCTGATCGTGTTCGACAGTCTTGCAGCGTACGAGGCTTATCGCGCCTGCTTAAGAACTGATCCCGAAGCGCGAGAAAATTTCACTTTCGCCCAAAGCAGGCGGCTTATCCTCCGCGAAGAGCGCAACTTCGTGGAAGTCGTCAATGGCACGTTCGGTGTTCCGCCGACGTCCGGGTGAGTCATGCTGAACCAGGCAGATAAAGCGCGGGCGTTTCGAGCGCTGCACGAGCGCAGCGCCGCCTTCATCATTCCCAATCCGTGGGACGCCGGCAGCGCGAGACTATTGGCGGGGTTCGGTTTTGAAGCGCTGGCCACGACCAGCGCCGGCTACGCCTTTTCCTTGGGCCGGCGGGACAACATGGTCGGGCGCGACGAAGTGCTCCAACACTTGTCCGCGATCGTTTCTGCAACGAATCTGCCAGTCAGCGCCGACCTTGAGGATGGATTCGGCGGTGGGCCGCAGAATGTCGCGGAGACTATTCGCCTCGCAGCGGCGGCCGGCGTCGTTGGCGGCTCGATCGAAGATGCGACCGGAAGGCCTGAACAGCCGCTCTACGATCAGGACGCGGCGGTCGAGCGTATCCGCGCAGCCTCGGAAGCGGCGCGCGAGCTCTCCTTTCCTTTCACGCTGACCGTGCGCGCCGAAAACTACCTGGTCGGTCGGCCGCACCTTCACGATACGATCAAGCGGCTGCAGGCTTATCAAGAAGCTGGGGCTGATGTTCTGTATGCACCGGGGCTGACCAGCGCGGCGGATATCGAGGCGATTGTCAGTTCGGTAGATCGACCTGTCAACGTCCTTATGGGCCTCCAAGGGGTTCGCCTCAGCCTGGCCGAACTGTCATCGATCGGGGTCAAGCGGGTCAGCGTAGGCAGCGCACTTTCGCGCCTGGCTTACGGGGCTTTGGTGCGGGCGGCGCTAGAGATGAAACAACATGGCACATTTGCATTCGCGGATAACGCCATCCCTTATCGCAAACTCAGCGAGTTGTTTCCCGCGGATAGCGCTCGACATGCAGCCAAGCCGCTCCAATGAAGAAGATCGGAATCGTGGGCGGCGTCGCGTGGTCTTCTACCATGGACTATTACTCGGGCATTTGCCGTCTAAGCGAACGGAAGCATCTCGAACAAGGTGCATCGGGAGTGCCCTCGATGCCGGAAATGAGCATCGAATCCTTGGATCTCGCCAGGGCCATCTCGTACATAGGAACTGACGAGGACGACGAGTCCTGGTCGCAGTTCGACGATTATCACCGGGCCGCGCTGCAACGCCTGGAAGCGAGCGGGGCCGAAGTCGCGGTCATTGCGAGCAACACGCCCCATCACCGCTTCGAAGCAATCGTGCGCGGCGTCGGCATTCCGGTCATCAACATCTTCGACGCGGCGGCGCGCGAGACTGCCCGGACCGGCGCTGGTCGCGTTTTGATACTAGGCACGCCAGTGACTATGAAGTCGCAGAAGATCCGTGAGGCCTTTGCCAACCACGGGATTGACGCCACGGGTTTGGATGACGACAGCGCCATTGCAAGCACGGTCGCCCTTATCGAGGATCTTCAACGCGGCAAATGCGATGACGCGTTCGAGAGATTGGCGCAAATTGCAATCGCTGCATTCGATCGGCAGGGCTTGGCGGAGCGGATCGTCTGCCTTGCATGCACGGAGTTGCGTATGGGACTGCACGCCCAAGGCGACATGCCTGTGAGCGAGCGTGGCGGCGTTACATATGTCGATACAACGGCGGCTCACATACGGGCGCTTCTTGACCAGGCGCTTGGATGAGCTCGGAGCGCAAATTTTGTTGAGAGACCCAAATCAATCGGCTCGCGGCGAGGGGAGAAGCCGTGAGGAAGGAGGCCGAGGAGTAGCCCCCCATGTCCTCGGCCTCCTTTTTGGCGAATTGTTGAATTAGGACCATCTCCCGATCGCAACCACCTGACGCGCACATCGCCCGATCAGGTGACAAATTATGTTTGCCACCTCCGATGAGTTTTGGCCGCCTTCCCGGTCTTAGGAGTGAGTGGATGACGATTGTCGCCACCATGACAAATGCTCTGAAACGATTCCAAGGAGGTTACCATGTTGCTACTTACCGGAGCGACCGGCACGGCGGGTTCATTCATCGTGAACGAATTCATTCAAAACCAAGTACCGGTACGAGTCCTCGTCCGCGACCGGGCGAAGGCCACCAGGCTCGAAAATATTCCGACCGTGGAAATCGTCGAAGGCGACATGTCCCAACCGCGCAGTCTGGCCACTGCATTGGATGGAGTCGAGCGGGCACTGATGGTTTCAGGTCCCACGATGGACATGGTGGGGACGCAGCGTGCTTTCATCGATGCGAGCAAAGCAGCCGGCGTTCGCCACCTGATCAAATTCTCGGGTCTCGACGCGAGAACCGAGACTACCTTCCCATTCGGCCTCATGCACAAGGAAATTGAGGAATATCTGGAGGGATCGGGCCTCGCCTGGACACATTTGCGCCCGACAGGCTTCATGCAGGAATATTTGCGCGAGGCGCCGAGCATCATCAGCAACGGCGCGCTCTACCTGGCACTGGGCGAGGTGAGGCTCAATCCGGTCGACCTGATCGATGTGGGGAGGGCCGGATTCTTGCTCTTGCGTGAGGGCGGCCATGAAGGCGTCCGGCTCGCCATGACCGGACCCCAAGCGCTGACCATGGCGGAAATCGCGGAGCGTATCTCAATCGCTACCGGACGGCGCGTCCCGTACGTTGCGGTGACCCCGGAACAGCGCCGGGAAGCCCTCATCTCTTACGGCATCCCACCGGAATTTGCCGACGCTCTGGACATGCAGGTCCACGAGCGACTGAAGGGCGGACCGGAGTCGCAGGTCGACCTTTCCACCCACGAATTGCTCAACATCCGGCCGACGTCGTTCCTCGAGTTCGCTTTGAGGAACGCCGATGCATTCCGCGGAGCGCCATCGGCGTTGAGAAACAGCCGTCCAAGTGTTTCGCTTGAGCCCCTGGCTGCGGCCGCGCGCGGCTGAACGAACGAGGAGAACAAGCCATGACCGACAAGGATATGCGCTCATTGGCAGGGAAGAAGATGGTCGTCATCGGCGGCAGTCGAGGGGTCGGGCGGCGGATTGTCGAAGCCGGCATTCGCGGCGGCGCCCAGGTGCTCGCCGTCGCCCGGCAGGATGGCCCCCTGAGGGCCTTGGCCAAGACTGTACCCGGCGTCGAATACCTGTCGCTCGATGCAACCCATGAAGCAGCACCGGCCAGGGTATTCGACGTCCTCCAGCCCGACATATTGGTGCTGTGCGCCGGTGCGTTTCCGCCCGCCGCCCCGCTCCATGAGTTGAGCTGGCGGGAGTTTGCAACAAACTGGGAGACTGACGTCAAGATCGCGTTTCACTTCCTAAAAGCCGTGCTGTCGCGGCCGCTGCCTGCAGGATCTCTTGTCATTCTAATCTCTAGCGGCGCGGCTCTCGCAGGTTCGCCAAATACGGGCGGGTATGCGGGAGCCAAGCGCACACAGCTGTTCATGGCAAATTACAGCCAGAAAGAATCCGATCGCCTTGGGCTAGGCCTTCGCTTTGTGGCGCTTGCTCCGCGCATCATGCCCGAGACCGAGCTTGGGAAGCACGCGGTGGCCGGCTATGCTCGTTATCTGGGTGTTTCCGAGGCAGACTTCATTCAAGGCATGGATGCCGCGCCCACCGCATCTGATGTCGCGAGCGCCGTTATCGAAGTGGCAACCAATCACGATCGTACGAATGGCCAGCTGTTCGTTGTATCCGGAAACGGCCTTGAGGCCGCGCCCTCATGATTAAGCCGTGAGGGGATCGACGGAGGTTCGAAGCGAATGTCATGAGGGCGGCGAAACCATCACATCGGCTGCAAGTCGCCGAACGCACAAGCCAGGCGTTCGAGGCCCTCGCCGGACCGCTCCGCCGCGAACTCAAAGTGCATTGTTACCGCATGCTTGGCTCGCTGCACGAGGCCGAGGACGCGGTGCAGGAGACTTATTTGCGCGCATGGCGCAGCTTCGCGAAATTCGACGGACGCGGGTCATTTCGCGCATGGCTATATCGGATCGCCACCAACGCCTGCCTCGATGCAATCGCCAGTCGCAAGCATGAGCAGCGAATCCTGCCTGACGAACGCGCTTCCGCAACCACGGAAATGCCGGATGGCACGCCTGCGACGGATGTGATGTGGCTGGAACCTTACCCAGACTCAGAACTGGAAGGCATCGCTGACGAAGCGCCGAATCCTGAGGCGCGGTATACGTCGCGACAGTCGGTACAGCTTGCCTTTGTCGCCGTGATCCAGAAGTTGCCGCCACGCCAGCGCGCGGTGCTGTTGCTGCGCGATGTCCTCGGGTGGTCCGCTGCGGAGGTCGCGACATTGCTCGGCGGATCGATCGCCTCGGTCAATAGTGCGTTGCAGCGGTCGCGCGAAACGCTTGCGAAGAGCTATGGCGGAGAACCAGCGCCGATGTCACACGCTCCGCCGGACGCCGCGCAGCAGGAGTTGCTTGGGCGCTATCTGCGCGCCTGGGAAAGACTCGACCTGGATAGTTTCGTTTCCACGCTGAAAGAGGATGCGACCTATACGATGCCACCGCTGCCGCAATGGTACGCGGGGCGCGCGGCGATCCGCACCTTCTTTGAATGGGCCTGGAAGCTGTATGACGGCTTCCTTCTGGTGCACATAGCAGCCAATCGGCAACCTGCGTTCGCCGCATATTCTCGATCCAATGCGGACGAGCCCTGGACAGCGCATTCGATCCAGCTGCTTTCGCTTGAGCGGAATGGCATTGCCAGGCTGACGCTCTTCACCAAACCGGACGGCCCGGCCCTGTTCGGCGCCTTTGGTCTTCCGCTTACTCTTTCGGACGCTGCAAGGGCCGAATTAATGGCGAGGCCGAGCTCATAGGGCATGGCGCCGGGCCGTGCGAAAAAACGACGCGCTTGTTTGTGATCATACTAGCAGCGAGGTGACTTTACAGATGCCGAGGATTGCTCCGCGCGAGCCGCCATACACGGAAGAAATCCAAAGGGACTTTGATGCCGTCATGCGCGGCGCGCCGCCACTGGTGCTATTTCGCACGTTGGCAACATCCGAGCGTGCCTGGGCCAAGTTCAAAGGTGGCTCGCTGCTGGATCGGGGCCCATTGGGTCTGCGCGAACGGGAGCTGGTCATTAACCGGACCTGCGTGCTCGCCGGCTGCGAATATGAATGGGGCGTGCATATTGCCACCTTTGCTTCAGCCGCCCGACTGACTGCTGAGGAGATCGCTGCGACCATTCATGGCGGCGCAAGCGCTCCAATCTGGACCCCGGCAGAGAGCGTCTTGCTTATGGCCGTTGACGCACTCCACCTGCGAGCCCGTCTTGATGACGCTGAGTTCGCGGCACTCATCGTCCATTATGATCAGGCCCAAGTGTTGGAGATTATGATGCTATGTGGGTTCTATCGCACCGTCGCCTACATCTGCGGTGGGCTCGACTTGCCGTTGGAGCAAGGCGTTCCGCGATTTGCTGATTTCCATTAGTATTTTCCCAATTGCGGCGTTCGCTTGAACAGTCCGGTCAATGTCACGGTCGACAAGTTTTCCAAGTCGGTTACGGCACAACGTCCATGACTGCACGCCCGCTCGGAAATTCGACAGGCAGTGAGATATGTTCGTGCGTGATCAACCACCGGTCACCTGACCGCCTGCAGCTAACGGTCGCGCGCACCCAGTATCCGACCTCGCGCCCGGTCTTCAGCGTTCCGCTGGCTCGGATAAGCATGTATGCGACCGCGATATCACCGCTCGCAGAGACAAACAGGTCGCGGATTTCCTGGCCGATCGCGCTCGTCCAGCCATCAAACTACCGCAAGAAATTAGCCCGCACCGCAACGGATCCGATGATTTGGAGGGGGGGTACGAGGTCGAAATAGACAGCATCGGGAGCATACAGCGACATGAGTCGATCAATGTCCATCCTCCGAATAGCCTCGGACCAATCATCCAAGAGCGCCCTAACAGCGGACGGAGTCGAAGCCATTGGGTCATCCATTTCGGGAGCCGCAACCAAACCACAGCGCGACAATGTGGCGACGGCTCCCACCAGCGTGGTCACTCGCCGGGCAACGTCGAATGTCACGATGCGTTCCCACGCAGAGGCGGTGGAGGTCGACACTCTTCATGAGCGATGCGCGGTAAAAGCGTTCGGCATCGGCTCAGGCGAAGCTCCGCGCCGGACCCTGTCCCACGATGACTTGCAGTCGCTCCTTTTTGAAGAGGCAGCAGCGCCCTCTGCTGCTTGTTTCTGCCGTGTGAAAAAGGAGGCCGAGGACATCGGGGGCTACTCCTCGGCCTCCTTCCTCGCGGCTTCTCCCCTTGCCGCGATACCGACCATTTGTCGGACCCGTCTTGCGCTTTCGCTCATCGTGCCGCCCGGGCGTTCAAATCTCCCCAATTTCGCTGACGGCATAATGGTTGAGCTGCAGCAGCGAAATTACGTGGATTATAATCCACGCCGGAACAGCGAAGGTCGGTATGATACTGAGCGGCAGCAGTTGGAATGCGTCTGTCGTCACGTCTCCGCGCAACACGCCAAGCGGATTGTTGCCACTGAGTACGCCAAAGCCAATCGCGCCGACGAAATCGAGTAGTCCAAGGATGTTCAGCCAGCGCAGGTGGCTGCGCCATCCTGGCGACCGTCGCACCAGCACCATCACCACGAATGGCGCATAAAGACCTACGATCATGTCGCCGACACCCGCCGGCCACGCGAATATCCCCGGCACCAACCGATAGGTCATCAGGACCAGGAACATGGCGCCGATCACCCGCCATCCCTGGGCGGCGGTCAGCAAGACCAAATCCAAGCCGAGCACATAGCATTTGACCCGGTTTGAAAGCCCATAAAGAATGCCGAACAGAGTCGGCGGCCCCGCTACTGCGGCCATGAGCGTGTACGGCGGGGCGTCTGGGCTGTTCTGGAAGTTTCCCTGGCTTGCAAGGTAGATCGACAGCGCGCCCCATATGATCAGGATGGTTACGGCGGGAAGCAGACTGGATTTATTCGGCATGATTTCTACCTCCGTTAGCTTGACATCTTCACATGTCCGAAACGGAAGGCGCCGTCCATTTGCGTATCCGGTATGGAGGTTGGACGGTGCTATGCAGTTGTCGCGGCATGCCATGAGCCCCTTGCTTCAGCTTTTCGGCCCGAAAGTCAGGGTCAGCATGGCCCTCACTGTTCGGGGCGCGATCGGATTGAGGAGGCCGGATGGCGTGACAAGATAGCCCTCGGCCCCGAGGAGATTCGAACCCAGGACACGCACGTCGGCTGGGCGGCCGCCGAGCATGAAGCGATTGCGCAGGCCCAGGCTTAGTGTCGTCACGGCCGGCGCCTTGAAGCTGTTGGCGGTGTCGGCCCAGCGCTCGCCTGTGTAGTTGATTGTCGTGTCCAGCGACCAGTCTCGTCCGAACCGGCGCACGATGCTGGCGGTTGCGACGAGCTGAGAGACGCCTACGTCATGCGAACCGACCAGGCCGGCATCCACAAGCGTGCCTGTGAGCTCGGACTCGAAGGCGACGGCGCCCGCCAAGATGCTGGTGTTGGGGGTGAGCTCCCCCGCGATCGAGACTTCGAAGCCGCGATGGCGAACCTCCCCGACGATGCCGAACGACCGGTCGAGACGAAATCCCTGGCTGGGTTTCGAAACGTCGAAGAGCGCGGCGATCAAGGTCAGCTTCGGGGAAAGGGCGTAGCGCGCGCCCA
>Ga0209382_10000978_pt1 | contig 46206 bp, 52 predicted proteins | sample SoiMetdeltSBSDD5_FD_187599 | JGI IMG/M metagenome (GOLD analysis project Ga0209382, IMG submission 187599) | Bulk soil microbial communities from a Populus tree surrounding site in Tennessee, USA - Soil MetaG P. deltoides SBSDD5 (SPAdes) (version 2) | ecosystem: Environmental > Terrestrial >...
GCCGAAGATGTCGATGAACCGGCAGCTCGGCGAGTTCTCGCTCGACTGGAACCGGACGATGGCCGACGCGATCGCCCGGCACGGCTGCCACGTCATCGGCGAGCTGACCGACCTGGACGTCGAGCCCACGACCGTCGAATCGCTCGAACCGCCCGCGCCGGAGCAGGTGCTCGCCGCCGCGACCGATGCCGTCAACGGCATGCAGCAGCTGATCCAGCAGCGGGCGCTCAAGGCCACCCCGGAGATCGAATCCCGGAAGCCAGTCGGTCCAGACCACTGGGACACCGCGCCGGAGCCGATCGACGCCGCCGTCGACGACGTCGTCGCCCTGGTCCGCGAGGCGATCGAGCTGCGCCGGCGCCGCCAGCGGGTCGGTGGCCGCTGAGCCCTGCCGGATTACCACGTTCTCGTGGTACGAGCGCCCTCTGCATGGGCCACAACCCGTGCCAAGTGCATACGAGCCATGCGGAGTGCCCCGCCGTACGCTGACCTGTCCAAAAGTTGGTCAGCCTGGAGCATTTCGGAACTATGGGTTCACCAGAAGGGGCCATTGGGACCTACCGCTCGGGGTACATCGGCGGTTTAGATGCTTTCGCAAGTCTCACTGAGGTGGGGGTCGTCGCTTGGGCCGGCGTCCACTCTCTCCACAACCCGCTTCCTACGCCGCTGCTGCCGTGCAGCACGGCACACCCGCGCCAGCCTCGGCTGCCGCCTCAAGATCTCGAGGAGAGAATCCATGCTCAAGCGATGCCTCGGCGTGACGGCGGCTGTGGCCGCCCTTGTCGCGTCTGTATCGATCGCGACGGCTCCGGCGTCAGCCGCTCCGGCCGTCGAGTGCGACGGCACCCTCAACCTCGGCGACGCGCCTAAGACCAGGGTCATCGTCCGAGCCGGCGATTCCTGCACCATCGTCGACTCCACCATCAAGAGCCTGCGCGCGCTGCCGGGCGCGGTCGACGTCCGCGTCCACAACACCGAGGTCACCCGCAACCTGATGGTCCGCGGCGCCACCGGGACCGTCCACATCGGACCCGAGGACTGCCGCTTCGACCCGGTCGTTGGCAACAACCTCATCGTCCGCAACTCGCACAACGTCCTGATCTGCTTCACGTCGGTCGACAACAACATCATGGTGCGCAACAACGACGGCCGCATCACCGTCCGCGACAGCTCGGCCGGCAACAACATCATGGTCAACCGGAACCTCGCCTACGCCCCGAACGCCGGCGACCCGAACACGGCGGCGGCCGCCAAGATCCGCCTCCTCCGCAACACGGCCGACAACCACATCGTCGCCCGCAACAACGACCCGACCCGCGAGATCATCGACCGCGACAACTCGCCCGCCGTGATCATCGCCTGAACTACGCGAACACGAGTCCACCCGATCGCCCCCGGCGGTCGGGTGGACTGCTGTTCGGCTTCGACACCCGACATCAACTGTTGGCGTGAAACTGCAGGTCTGGCGGAGTGTTGGTGCAAGATCGCACCAACAGTCGCGGCATAGCCGCAAACCGGGAGCTCGACTGGTGCGCGAGGGGGGAGTTGAACCCCCACGCCCTCTCGGGCACACGGACCTGAACCGTGCGCGTCTGCCTATTCCGCCACTCGCGCGTGCACTGTCGGGGTGATCGGATCGGGTCCGACCGAAGGCACAGCCTAACACCCGCGCCGACCGGCCGAGACGGGCAGACGCCACCGGCCGAAGCGGCCAGAATCCGCCGATCCGCCGTGGTCCCTATCACCGCATCCCGGACACGTTGGGACTCGACCGATACGATCGCAGAGAGGGGAAAGGAGGGTAGGTCATGGGTGTGCTCCACCGCTTCGAACAGCGGCTCGAACACATGGTCACGGGAGCGTTCGCCCGTGCCTTCCGCAGTGCCGTGCAGCCGGTGGAGATCGCCGCCGCCCTGCAGCGCGAGATCGACAACTCCGTGCAGATCCTGTCCCGCGACCGGCTCCTCGCGCCGAACAGCTTCAACGTCGAGCTGTCGGCCACCGACTTCGAGCGACTGGCGCCCTATGGAGACACGCTGTCGGCCGAACTCGCGACTTTGGTTCGTGAACATGTCCAAGAGCAGCGCTACACGCTCGCCGGCCGCCTCGAGATCGCGTTCGACCGTTCCGACGACCTCACCACCGGCCGCTTCCGCGTACGCAGTCGCGCCCACGCCGAAGTCACGCCCATCGCAGGTCAGCGCCCGGATGGCGGAACCGCGCCGGTCGTCCTCGAGGTCAATGGTCAACGCCACCCACTCCAACCGCCCGGCGTTGTCGTCGGACGCGGCAGTGAAGCCGACCTTCGGATCAATGATCCCGGCGTATCGCGCCGACATGTGGAGATCCGGGTTGACGTCAGCGGTGGCCAGGTTACGGTGAGCGCGATCGACCTTGGTTCCACCAACGGCACCAGCATGGACGGTCGCCGAGTTCAGCAAGCACTGCTCCACGATGGATCGACGGTCGTCATCGGGAACACGACCATGGTTGTCCGAAACCCCAACGCACTGAACGAAAGATCGGGGTGAGCGAGTGTCAGAGTTGACGCTGACGCTGATCAAGTTGGGGTTCTTGGCAGTCCTGTGGCTCTTCGTGCTGTCCGCGGTCTCGGTCATCCGTTCGGACATCTTCGGCACCCGGGTCGACGCGCCGAGGCCAGCGAAGCAACCCAAGCCGGCCAAACAGCCCAAGCCCAAGAAGCAGCCGCGGGGCGCACCCCGGACGCTGAACGTCACCGAGGGCCCCAACGCCGGGCAGATCATCCCCCTGGACGGCCAGCCCATACTGATCGGTCGGGGAGCCGATGCGACGCTCCGACTCGACGACGACTATGTTTCGACGCGCCATGCGCGGATCGCGACCAACGGCGAGCAGTGGTTCGTCGAGGATCTGGGGTCGACCAACGGCACCTACCTCGGCAGCCAACGTGTCGTCGCGCCCACACCGATCGCTGTGGGGACGCCGGTGCGCATCGGCAAGACTGTGGTCGAGCTCCGGAAGTAGCCCGCGATGACGATCTCGTTGCGCTATGCCGCCCTGTCCGATATCGGGCGGGTACGCAAGAAGAACCAGGACTCGGGGTACGCCAGCGCCCGCCTTCTCGTCCAGGCCGACGGCATGGGCGGCCCCCCGGCCGGTGATCTCGCCTCGGCGCTGACCGTACAGACGATGCGTCGCCTCGACGAGCCGGTCGCCGGTGACCTGGTCGAAGCTCTCGCCGGCGCCGTACACCGGGCCAACGACCGGCTGAGCGAGATGGTCGAGTCCGACCCGTCGGTCGAGGGGATGGGCACCACCCTCGACGCCGTCCTGACCGACGGTCAGCGGATCGCCCTGGCGCACATCGGCGACTCGCGGGCCTACCTGCTGCGCAACGGCACCCTCACCCAGCTGACCACCGACCACACCTTCGTCCAGACGCTGGTCGACGAGGGCCGGATCACCCTCGACGAAGCCCGGACGCATCCGCACCGCTCACTCATGATCCGGGCGCTCGACGGCCGCAACGAGCTGGAGCCCGACATCATCCCCCTGGACGTTCGACCGGGCGATCGGCTCATGCTGTGCAGCGACGGACTGAGCGGCTTCGTCGAGGATCCCGTGATCGCCCAGCTCATGGGCTCTGGATCGGTCGACGCCGCGGTCGTCGGGCTGGTTCGGACTGCGCTCGACGCGGGCAGCAACGACAACGTGACCTGCATCCTCGCCGAGATCGTCGACGAGGAGTTCACCGCACCCGAGCCGCTGGTCGTCGGTGCCGCGGCCGAGCAGCTCCCGCGTGGCTCCGACACCTCCCGCCACGCGCCGATCGTCGACGACGACGACACGCGCGATCCGGAGGAGCTGCGCTACGCCCCGCTGGCGCCGCGCCGGTTCCGGTGGCTGCGCCGTGTCATCCTGGCGGCCGTCATCGTGGTCGCGTTGGTCGTCGCACTCACGTGGCTCTACGAGTGGAGTCAGCGACAGTACTACGTCGCCGAGCAGGACGGCGAAGTCGTGATCTTCAAGGGCCTGGACGGCAGCATCGCCGGCTTCGATCTGTCCGAGGTCTACGAGGAGCCGGTGCCACCCCTGGAGATATCGGAGCTCAACGAGGCGTGGCGTGGCCAGGTCGAGGACGGCATCGAGGCCGACAGTCTCCAAGACGCCCAGCAGACGGTCGAGAACCTGCGGGACACCGTCACCGAGCCGCCCGAGCCCACTCCGACGCCCACGAGCCCATCGCAGACCAACTCGCCCGGCCAGTCGCCTACCAGCCCGGGCGGCAACCAGACCGGCAATCAGTCGCCGACGGGACAGCGGGACAGGAACCAGGGCGGCCGATCATGACCGCGGCAAACCAGGGCGAGCCATGAGCGTGGCAGCCCCCGCGTCGAAGCTCGTCCCGCGCAAGCGCCGCGGCGCCGAGCTGTTCTTGCTGATCCTGGCGCTGATCGTCGGCGTCGGTGCCTACGTCGCCGTCGGCCTCGGCTTCAACGGCGAGGTGCCGGCCGACACCTACACCCTCGCGGGCGGCATGGTGGGCCTCGCGGTCGTCGCGCACATCACGGTCCGCCAGTTCGCGCCGTACGCCGATCCGGTGCTGCTTCCGCTGATCGTCGCCCTCAACGGCCTCGGACTCGCGATGATCCACCGGATCGACCTGAGCCTGGAGGCCGACAACAGCATCTTCGGCCCGTACGCCGGCAACCAGCTGCTGTGGACCCTGATCGGTGTCGTCGGGTTCGTCGGCGTTCTGGTGATCGTGCGCGACCATCGCCGGTTGCAGGCCTTCACCTACACGTTCGGCCTCGTCGCGCTCGGACTCCTGCTGCTCCCCCTCGTGCCCGGCCTCGGCGCCAACATCAACGGCGCGCGGATCTGGATCCAGCTCGGACCGATGAGCTTCCAGCCCGGCGAGGTGGCCAAGCTCTGCCTGGTCGTCTTCTTCGCCGGCTACCTCGTCGTCAAGCGCGACGCCCTCGCCCTCGCGGGCCGGCGGTTCCTCGGCATCGACCTGCCGCGCGGCCGTGACCTCGGACCGATCCTGGTCGCCTGGCTGCTCAGCCTCGGCGTCTTGGTGTTCCAGCGCGACCTCGGATCGTCGTTGCTGTTCTTCGGCCTCTTCCTGGTGCTGCTTTACGTCGCGACCGAGCGCCCCGGCTGGCTGGTGGTCGGCGGCTCGCTGTTCGCCGCGGGTGCCTACTTCAGCTACCTGACCTTCGGCCACGTCCAGGAACGGGTCGAGGGCTGGCTCGAGCCGTTCACGCAGATCTGCGGCCCGGAGTTCGGTGGATGCACCTACAAATACGGCCAAATCGTCGAGGGCCTGTACGGCATGGCCTACGGCGGGCTGATCGGCCGCGGACTAGGCCAAGGCGACCCGACCGCGACGCCGTACGCCTGGTCGGACTTCATCACGGCGTCGCTCGGCGAGGAGCTCGGACTCGCCGGCCTGATGGCGGTCCTGATGATCTACGCCCTGCTGGTCGAGCGCGGCCTGCGCACGGCCTTGGTCTGCCGCGACGCGTTCGGCAAGCTGGTAGCTGTCGGACTCGCGGTGTCGTTCGCGCTGCAGGTGTTCGTGGTGGTCGGCGGTGTCACCCGGTTGATTCCTCTCACCGGGCTGACCGCGCCGTTCCTGTCGTACGGGGGGTCCTCGCTGGTGGTCAACTGGGCGATCGTCGCCTTGCTGCTGCGCATCAGTGACCAGGCGCGGCGTCCGGCGCCCGAGGTCATCCCGCTGGAACAAGACGAGGCGACCCAGGTGGTGAAGCTGCGATGAACCGGCCGATCCGGGTGATGGCGATCGCGTGCCTCGTGCTGTTCGTCGCGTTGATGGCCAACATCAACTACGTCCAGTACGTCGACGCCGACGATCTCAATGCCCGACCCGGCAATGCTCGGGTGCTGCACGACGAGTTCTCCCGCGACCGCGGGCCGATCATCGTCGGCGACCGCCAGGTCGCGCTCAGCGTGCCGGTCGACGACGAGTTCGACTACCGCCGGACCTACCGCCAGACCAACCTCTACGCCAACCTGACCGGCTTCTACTCCTACATCAACGGATCCAGCGATCTCGAGAGCAGCCAGAACAGCATCCTGTCGGGCAGCGACCCACGGCTGTTCGTCAACCGCGTCATCGACCTGCTGAGCAGCGAGCAGTCCAAGGGCGGCAGCGTCAAGCTGACCATCGACCCCGAGGCCCAGCGGGTGGCGTACGAAGGATTGATCGGTCTGGAAGGTGGCAGCGAAGGCGCGGTCGTGGCGCTCGATCCGAGCACCGGGGCGATCCTGACGATGGTGAGCGTGCCCGGCTACGACCCGAACCCGCTGTCGAGCCACGACTTCAACGCGGCCGCCGACGCCTACCAGCAGCTGATCCGGGATCCCGAAAACCCGATGCTCGACCGCAGCCGTGAGGAGATCTACCCGCCGGGCTCGACGTTCAAGCTCGTCACCGCGGCCGCCGCCCTGGACAGCGGCCTCAACCCGGACTCGCCCGTCAACGGCGAGAACTCCCTGTCGTTCCCCGGCATCGACTACACGCTGACCAACGAGATCGACTGCGGCGGCGGCCAGACCACCCTCGAGGCGGCGCTCGCGAACTCCTGCAACGTCGCCTTCGGCAACCTGGGCCTCGAGCTCGGACCGGACGTGATCCAGGCCCAGGCCGAGGCGTTCGGCTTCGGCGACAACAGCTATCTCGACGGCCTGTCGGTCGCGCCGAGCCAGTTCACAGCTCCGGGCGCCGGCAAGCTCGAAGGGCCACAGCTCGCCCAGAGCGCCATCGGCCAATACAACGTCGCCGCGTCCCCGTTGCAGATGGCCATGGTCGGCGCCGCCATCGCCAACGAGGGCACGCTCATGGAGCCCTACATCGTGTCGGAGGTGCGTTCGCCCGAGGCCGACGTGCTCGACCGGACCCAGCCCGACGACCTGTCCGAGGCGATGTCCGGGGAGGCCGCCGAGCAGCTGCGCCAGATGATGGAGACCGTCGTCAACGAGGGCACCGCGAGCGGCGTCGGGCTCCCGGAAGGGTCCGGGGCCAAGACCGGCACGGCGCAGCGCGGCGAGGAGCAGAACCCGTACGCCTGGTTCGTCTGCATGTCCCCGAACGATGAGGTCGCGATCGCGGTGTTCATCGAGGACGCCTCGGGGGTGGCCCGCAGCGACATCGCGGGCAGCACGCTGGCCGGTCCGATCGCCCGTGACGTCATGGATGCGGTGCTCAACCAGTGAGGCAAGCACTCGCCGGCGGTCGCTACACACTGGACCGCCATCTCGCGACCGGCGGCATGGGTACCGTCTGGGTCGCGACCGACAACGCGCTGAGTCGCACCGTGGCGATCAAGATCCTGAAGCCGGAGTACGCCAGCGACCGCGCCTTCCGTACTCGCTTCGAGACCGAGGCCCGACACGCCGCCGGACTCGACCACCCCGGCATCGCCAAGGTCTACGACTTCGGTGAGACCTCCGACGACGACACGCCTCGGCCGTACCTCGTCATGGAGTACGTCGACGGCCAGCCGCTGTCCGTGCTGCTCGCGCCGCGTCGTCCGCTCGAGGAGGATCGCGTCGTCGACCTGATCGCGCAGACCGCCGTCGCGTTGCAAGCCGCCCACGACAAGGGCATCGTCCACCGCGACGTGAAGCCGGCGAACCTGCTGATCACCCCGGACGCCAAGGTCAAGGTCACCGACTTCGGGATCGCCAAGGCCGCGTCCGACACGCCGATCACCCAGACCGGCACGATCATCGGCACGGCCCATTATCTGCCGCCGGAGCAGGCCGAGGGCAAGCCGGCGACGCCGCGCAGCGACATCTACGCCCTCGGTGTGGTGCTCTACGAGTGCCTGGCTGGCACCCGGCCGTTCGTCGGCGACAACCCGGTGGCGATCGCGATCTCCCATGTACGCGAAACGCCGCCACCGCTGCCCGACACGGTCTCGCCATGGCTCGCGGCGCTGACCATGCGGATGCTGGCCAAGAATCCGGACGATCGGCCGGCCAGTGCCGGCGAGCTGGCCCGGGAGCTGCGCGCCAGCGGCTCGACTGTCGGGGGGGACGCCCGTACCACTCTGCTCGGCGCGGGGGCCGCCGTCGCCGCCACAGACGACGCCAGCCAAACGCAGGTGATGGCCCCGGGCGGAGTCGGCGAGCCGGAGACCGATCCCGCGGCCGCGCGACGCCGCCGCATGCTGATCGCCGCCGCGGTGATCGGCGCCATCGTGCTCCTGGCTTTGCTCATCATCGGCGCGGTCGCGCTGTTCGGCGACGGAGATGGCGCAGACTCGCCAGAAGAGCCGACGCCGACGGTGGAGCGTGACAACCGGCCGAACAACAACGAGGACAACGACAACCCACCTGAGCAGCAGCCCACCGACGACTCTGGCGACCAGCCGACCGACGAGCCGACGGAGCCCACCGACGAGCCAACGGAGCCGAGCGAGACGAGCGACACCAGCGAACCGACGGACGAGCCGACGAGCGAACCCACGACGGACGAGACGACGGAGCCCACGAGCGAGCCGACGACGGAGGAGACGACCTCGCGCCGTCCCCCCACCGCGTCGACGGGCACACCTGACGAGGAAGAATCCACCACACCATGACGACGCAGCCCCCCACCGACGGCACCGGCCCTAGTCGCCTGGGCGAACGGTACGAGGTCGGTGCGTTGATCGGCCGAGGGGGCATGGCCGACGTCCGGATCGGCCGCGACCTCCGACTCGGCCGCACCGTGGCGATCAAGCGACTGCGGACCGACCTCGCCAGCGACCCGAGCTTCCAGGCTCGATTCCGCCGCGAGGCGCAGTCAGCCGCGTCGCTGAACCATCCGGCGATCGTCGCCGTCTACGACACCGCCGAGGAGTCCGACAACGAGGGCCACCTCCTGCCGTACATCGTCATGGAGTATGTCGAGGGCCGTACGCTCCGCGAAGTCCTCCGCGAGGGCCGCAAGATCCTGCCGGAACGGGCACTCGAGATCACCGCGGACGTGCTGTCAGCGCTCGACTACAGCCATCGGGCCGGCATCGTCCATCGCGACATCAAGCCGGCCAACGTGATGCTGACCCCCAACGGCCAGGTCAAGGTCATGGACTTCGGGATCGCACGCGCCGTGGCGGACTCGTCGGCGACGATGACCCAGACCGCGGCTGTGCTCGGAACCGCGCAGTATCTGTCGCCGGAGCAGGCCCGTGGCGAGCCCGTCGATGCGCGCAGCGACATCTACTCCACCGGCTGCCTGCTCTACGAGCTGCTCACCGGGCGGCCGCCGTTCGTCGGCGACAGCCCCGTGTCGGTGGCCTACCAGCACGTACGTGAGACGCCGGAGCGTCCGTCGCTCTACAACCCCGAAGTCTCCGACGACGTCGACGCCATCGTCGCCAAAGCACTCACGAAGCGGATCGAGAACCGCTACCAGAGTGCGGAGGAGATGCGGGCCGACATCGAGCGGGCCCTCAACGGGCAGTCGGTGACGGCGCCGGCCGTCGTCGGCGACCCGAATCCCGGACCGCCGGGCGACGACGCTGCGACCGCGGTCGTGCCGGCGCTGGACGACTACGAGGAGGAGCCGAGCAAGCGCCGCAAATGGCCCTGGATCCTGCTCGCCGTCCTGATCGCCTTGCTGATCGCGGCGTTCTTCATCATCCCGGCGGTGTTCGGCGGTGGTGACGAGAACGAGCCGGACGTGTCGGTTCCGGACGTGGTGGGCGAGGAACAGGCGGCGGCGATCGAGCAGATCGAGGCCGAAGGTCTCGTCGCTGATGTCGAGCGTTCGCCGAGCGAGTCCGTCAACAAGGGTCTGGTGATCAGTCAGGATCCCCCTGGTGGCGACTTCCTTTTCGCTGGCGACACCGTCACGATCACGATCAGCACCGGACCACGCACTGTCCAGGTGCCCAACAACCTGATCGGGGCGCAGGTCAAAGAGGCGAAACGGGAGCTCGAGGCCGTCGGACTCACGTGGGAAGTCGAGAAAGAGCCGAGCAGCGAACGCAACGGGCAGGTCCTCGACGTTCAGCCCGCCGAAGGCGAGGAGGTCAGTCCGAACTCCGAGGTCACGCTCACCGTGTCCGAGGGCTATCCGCGGGTGCCGGACGTGCGCGGTCTGTCGGAGGGCGAGGCGACCGACGCACTCGAGGCCGAGGGTTTCTCGGTCGACCCAAGGGAGGTGGAGACCGAGAATGCCGAGGACGGCACGGTCTTCGACCAGGCGCCAGGCCCGGGCGAGGAGGCGCTGCCCGGATCGACGGTGATCATCTTCATCGCCGTGGAGCCGGAGGACGACGAGACGACACCGCCGACGCCGTCGGAGACCCCGCCCACGGCCACGCCGACCACGCCATCGATCACGCTGCCGACCCTCGACGACTGAGCCTGGCGGCGCCGCCTAGCTCAGGGGCTCCGCCCACTGCAGTCGCGGCGTGACCTCGTAGCCCGGGATGTCCAGCATGATCGACTCCTCGACGGACAGTCCGAGGCCGTAGGCGTCGACGTACTCGTTGTAGATCTGCACCGACTGCGACTCCGCCAGGCTGGCTCGCATCGCGTCGATGTCGCCCACCGCCTCGATTCGGTAGGGCGGCGAGTACGGCACGCCCTCGAGTACGACGGTGTTGCCGACGCACTTGATGCCGGTCGTCGAGATCAGCCGCTGGCCTTGCAGGCTGATCGCCTCGGCGCCGGCCGCCCACAGCGCGTTGACGAACGCCTGGATGTCCTGCTGGTGAACCACCAGAAGATTCGGGTCGACGGTCGCATCCTCGATGCGCTCGACCGGCGCGTCGTCCAGCGTCACGACCAGGCCGGATCCACTGACCGAGAGCATCCCGGACGGTTCTTCCAGGCGCTCGACCTGGGCGAGCGCCTGCTCGACCCCGATGTCTTCGATCTCCTCGGTCAACTCGGCCTTCTCGGCCCGCAGGTCGCGCAGGTCCGCCCGTAGGTCGGTGACCTCCTCGGAGCGGTCGGCGACCAGAGTGCCGAGATCGGTCGTCGTGCTGCGCAGATCGGTGCCGTCGGAGGTGAAGGCGCTGGCGGCGAAGAGGATGCCGGCCGTCGCCGCGACCGCGGGCACAGCCCAGCCCCATCCCCGCGTAAGCTTCATGCCCGGCCGCATGCGAGTTACGCTAGCCGACGTACAGCAACACCGCTCAAACCAGGATCAGGAGCACTCGTGCCCGAGTCGCGCTCACGCAAGAAGTCCGACTACACGCCGCCGACGTCCAAAAAGCCGGCCGCGGCGAAGGTCGGCAACCGATGGGCTGCGCCGGCGATGCTGTTCTGCTGGCTGGTCGGCCTGGCCTGGGTCTCGGTCTTCTACGTCGCCGGCGACAAGATTCCCGGCATGGAGGATCTGGGCAACTGGAACATCCTCATCGGCATGGGGCTGATCGCCGTCGGATTCATCTTCGCGACCAAGTGGGAGTAACCCGCTAATCACACCGGTGTGATTCTCCACAGGCGTTATCCACACTGTGGATAGTCGCCGCTTGGGCGGTCGGCGCGAATTCGTCGGGTTGGTCCAGGTCGTTCGTTCGCGCGATGGTCAGGGCGATCAGCAGGACCCAGATGGCGGCGAAGGCGACGCCTTGGACGAGGGCCCGTTGCCGGCGCGGTGCGTACGCCAGGATCCCGCCGAGTACGAGTCCGCACACCAACCCACCGACGTGACCTTGCCAGCTGATGTCCGGGACCGTGAAGGTGATGACGAGGTTCAGCCCCAGCAGCATCAGCAAGGGCGTGATGTCCTGCCCGCGTTTCATCAGCACTGCGAACGACGCCCCGAACAACCCGAAGATCGCCCCCGACGCACCGAGGGTCGGCTGGTCGACCGGGCTCAGCCAGTAGACCGTCACCGACGACGCGATCGCGGTGGTGAAGTAGAGCGCGATGAACCGGACATAGCCCAGCGCCTGCTCCAGCATCGGCCCGAACAGCGCCAGCGCGTACATGTTGAACAACAGGTGCAGGATCGACGCGTGCAGAAACGCCGCCGTGATCAGCCGGTAGTAGGCGCCGTCGGCGACACCGTCGAGCAAGCCGACGCCGGCGAACTGGCCACCCTCGGCGATGAGCACCCCCCGGGCCTCGATCTCGCTCCAGCCGTTCGGGATCTCACTCGGGGTGAAGACGACGGCGAAGTAGGCGACGACGTTGAGCCCGATCAGGATCCAGCTGACATAGCCGGCCCGGCTCGGCACCAGACCACCGCCGAGCGTTCGCGGTGACCGGGTCGTCCGGTTGCCTTCGGCGATGCAGTTCGGGCACTGGAAGCCGACCGACGCCGAATGCATGCAGTCGGGGCAGATCGGTCGGCCGCAGCGCTGGCAGGTGATCCAGGTCTCGCGATCGGGGTGGCGGTAGCAATGCGGGACGGCCGGCGCGGGTCCCGCCGTCGGGTCGGACATCAACTGCGCTCGATCGTCACCGACTCGATCACGACCGGCTCGCGAGGACGGTCACGGCCGTCGGTCTCCGTCGCGCCGATGTCGTCGACGACCTGGCGGCTGGCGTCGTCGGTGACCTCGCCGAAGATCGTGTGCTTGCGGGTCAGCCACTCGGTCGGCTCGACCGTGATGAAGAACTGCGAGCCGTTGGTGCCGGGCCCGGCGTTCGCCATCGCGAGCAGGTACGGCCGGTCGAAGGCCAGGTCCGTGTGGAACTCGTCCTTGAACTGGTAGCCGGGACCGCCAGTCCCGTCGCCGCGCGGGCAGCCGCCCTGCAGCATGAAGCCCGAGATGACGCGGTGGAAGGTGAGCCCGTCGTAGAACGGCTCAGTCGATGGCTGACCGGTCGCCGGGTCCGTCCACTCCTTGGCGCCCTCGGCCAAGCCGACGAAGTTCTGGACCGTCGTCGGCGCATGGTTGGGGAACAAGTCGATCTTGATGTCACCGCGATTGGTCGTCAGCGTCGCGGTCAGCTGGTCGGCCACTACTGTGTCCTCCTCGCACGTTGCCCCGGCACTACGCCAGGCTCGCCTCGATCCTGCCACGCTCAGCGGGCCGGTCCACGCGGGGGCACGCCTGCGCTTCGTACAAAGCGGACACCGTCGACGCGCGCAACACAGGTGATTGTCGATACGGTGGGGACAGGAGGTAACGATGAGCAAACGGAAGAAGGAAGCCGAGGCGGCTGCGGCCGAAGCCGAAGGCACCGAAGAAGAGGCTCCCAAGAAGAAGCACCGCATCCGCAAGCTGGCGATCCTTGCGGCTCTGGCCGGAGCGGTGGCCGTTGCGAAGAAGAAGCTCGGGGGAGGCTCGCAGCCCGACGAGTCCTCATCTAACGACTCTGCGTCACAGCCTCCGAGCGCATGAGCTGACGGGTGTGCGCAGTGGCCCTGCGCTCGGCATAGAAGCTCGCGAAGGGGACCGTGCCGAGCAGCAGGGTCACGACGGTGAACCCGATGCTCCATCGCGCCGCTCGGGCCAGCAGCGCCGCGGCGACCAGGAAGATCATGTAGAGCCAGCCGTGCGCGACTCCGAGGTACGTCGTGATCCACTCACCGACGTCGTGCGCCTGGCTGCCCTCGTCGGTCAGGTACTTCAGCGGCACGCCCACGCACACCAAGACGATCAACAGCGTGCCGACGACGTAGGCCATCACCCGATAGCGCAGCAGCGTCCCACTCACCGGGTCAGGCTACCCGTGTCGCTTGGCTGCTCTGCCGGAGGCCTTCGGCGCCGGCCGATCTGATCCACACAGATCCGCCACCACATGAACACCGCGAACGCGGCGAAGACCCACCACTGCAGCGCGTACGCGAGATTGCGCAGTCCATCCGTCCACGGCACCTCCGGCGGCGTCGGGTCGACCGGGACGAGGCGGTCCGACGGCGGATCCTCCGCGGTCCGGATCAGTACGGCGCTGTAGAGGTCGTACGGCAGTTGGCCCACGAGCGCCGGGGTACGGACGGTGTCGACGATGCGGTCCGGACCGAGTTCCGTGTCGGCGCCGGGCCCCTCGCTGGGCTCCAGCGACCCGGTCACGGTCACCGGTGCCGAGGGGACGGGCGGCGCCGTCGGGTCGGGCGTCCAGCCCCGGACGACCAGGATCGCCGACCCGGTCTCAAGCAGCAGCGGACTCACGACCCAGTAGCCGTCCCGCCCGTCGTGACTGCGGCCGTCGACCAGAATCTGTTGCGCGGCCGGCGCGTACTGTCCCTCGACCGTGACCGGCGCACCGACGAGCTCGTTGGTGATCCCCTCGTCGGGCCCGAGGACCGAGGTCAATGCGACCGGCTCGGCCGACGCCAGTGCCTCGCGCTGGACGTTCTGCTCCGCCTGGTAGGCGTCGAACTGCCACACGCCGCCGGTCACACAGACCGCGATCGCGACCAAGGCCAGCAGGTGCAGCGCGAGCATGTGCGGCTTGACCAGCACACGCAGGTCACGCGTCTCGGGCGGAGCCTCGGTCACGATGGCATTCTGCATCCCGCGCCTCGAGGGCGTTCGGCCAGGCGCGGCTGCCGTCCGTCGAGGTCGCGTCCTGAGACTTCCCAGCGATCAGAGCCACCTCCCTCCTTCAGGCGTTCCCCAAAAGCCGCATTCCGGTGACGCGGCGACGCTGGAAGGAGGGAGGCGGTCGCAAAGCCGTACGAAGTCGGCGGCTCGACCGGCCAGCCACGGCGCTGCCGGTGACCGACGGCCCGCGCCACGAGTGACTGACCATCGCGCCACAAGTGACTGACCATCGCGCCACGAGTGACTGACGATCGCGCCTGGTCCGACACCGTCCTGGTGACCGAGTCCGGCGGCGAGCTGCTCACGCACACCGACCGCAACCCCACGACCGTCTGAGGAGAACGATGCGCATCACCGGACCACAGGCGACGCCGCTCGCCGTGCCCTTCGTCACCGACGAGGTCTGGGCCTACGGACGCCGCTCCGGCCTGATAAGTGTCCTCGTCCACATCGACACCGACGACGGTCCGGTCGGCATCGGCGAAGCCGCCGCGTACCCCAGCACGGACATCGTGCTCTCCGTGCTCAAGGCGGTCGAGCCGCTTGTCGTCGGCGAGGATCCGTTCCGGATCGAACGCATCATGAAACGGATCAACGTCGTCGGCACCTGGCATCACGTCAAGGCGACCAGCCCGGCGATCGCGGCGGTCGAGATGGCCTGCTGGGACATCGTGGGCAAGGCCTGCGCCCAGCCGCTGGTCAACCTGTTCGGCGGCCGGGTGCGCGACGAGGTCCGACGACCCCCGGGTCGACATCGCCCGGGTCGAGGCGATCCGCAAGGGCGCCGGCGACGACGCGCTGATCCGGGTCGACGCCAACGAAGCGTGGTCATCGGCCGCCGCGATCCGGATCATCCGCGAGCTGGAGCAGGTCGGACTGGAGCTCGTCGAGCAGCCGGTGTCGGGGCGCAACCTGCCCGAGCTGGCGTACGTCCGGGGCCGGATCACCACGCCGCTGCTGGCGAACGAGGCGTCGTGGACACGATGGGACCAGCTCGCCGTGATCCAGCACAGGGCCGCCGACGCCGTGTCGGTCGACAACCAGATGGACGGAGGGCTGTCGAATCTGCGACACGGTGCGGCGATGTGCGAGGTGGCCGGCCTCGCGGACCGATCACCGCTGCCCTACGTCGACGGCCGGCTCGCCGCTCCGGACGCGCCGGGCATCGGGGTCGAGCTCGACCCGGACCGGGTGGCCCGATCCGCCGAGCGCTACGAGCGGGAGGCCGACGTGTACGCCTTCCACGACCCCAGCAGCGTGTCGGCGACGCCCGTACTCCCCAAGTTCTGACGGAGTTGTCAGCCACTATTCGCCCCGGGGACCACATGGGGCTGACAACTTGTCCGATCGTGGCCCTACGGTGAGATCGTGACCGAGTTGCTGCGGATCGAGCCGTACGAGATCCACGTCGGCGACGATGTCCTCGACGACCTGCGGGACCGGATCCGTCGCACCCGCTGGCCACCCGAGACGCCGGCGAAGCCGTGGCAGCAGGGCACCGACCTGACCTACCTGCGCGAGGTGCTCGCCTATTGGGCCGACGGTTTCGACTGGCGGGCTCGCGAGCTGGAGCTCAATCGCTTCGCGCATTTCCGGGCCGAGATCGACGGCGTCCGGATCCACTTCGTACACGAGCGGGCCCGGTCTGGCGAGGGCGTTCCGCTGATCCTGACGCACGGCTGGCCGAGCTCGTTCGCCGAGCTGCTCGCGCTGGTGCCGTGGCTGACCGACCCGGCGGCGCACGGGATCGACGGTCCGGCGTTCGACGTCGTGATCCCGTCATTACCCGGCTACGGCTTCTCCGAACGGCCCGACCGCACCGGCGTCACCACCCGCGACACCGCGATGATGTGGCACCGACTCATGCGCGGGCTCGGCTACGACCGCTTCGGCGCGCAGGGCGGCGACTTCGGGGCGGCCGTGTCGACCTATCTCGCCCTCGACCGGCCCGAGTCGCTGATCGGACTCCATCTGAGCAACCTCGACAACGCGCCGTACACCGGTCCGGGCTCACGGCCCCTGTCGGATGCGGAGACCGCGTACCTCGCGCAGTTCCAGCACTGGCTCGACACCGATCGCGGGTACGGCGCGATCCAGTCGACCCGACCGCAGAGCCTGACCTACGGACTCAACGACTCACCGGCCGGACTCGCCGCGTGGATCCTCGAGAAGTGGCGCGCGTGGGGCGACACCGGCGGCGACATCGAGAGCAGCTTCGACCGCGACTTCCTGCTCACGACCGTGACGATCTACTGGGCGACCCAGGCGATCGGGCCGTCGATGCGCGACTACGTCGACAACCGGTGGTTCCTGGAGCCGCTCGGGCCGGACGACCGCGTGACCGTGCCGACCGGGATCGCGCTGTTCGCCAACCAGTACCTCGACGACGGGTCGCCGCCGAGGGAGTGGGCCGAGCGGCTCTACAACGTCGTGCGCTGGACATCGATGCCCACCGGCGGCCACTTCGCAGCTGCCGAGGAGCCGGAGTTGGTGGCGCGCGACATCGCGGCCTTCTTCGCCGACCTCTGACGTCGAGCTGTCAGCAACTGTTCGGGCCCTAGGCCTAATAGTTGCTGACAACTTCGCTACGCGGCGGGCCAGCCGGGGATCGGGTATGGGCGGACGAACTCGGCGACCTCGCCCTTGATCCGAGCGAGGGTGTCCTCGTCCTCGCGCTTGGCCGCCTCGATCGCCTCGGCCATCCAAGCCGCGATCTGCGGCATGTGATCCTCAGTGAGCCCCCGCGTCGTCACCGACGGGGTTCCGAGCCGCATGCCCGACGGGTCGAACGGCTTGCGCGGGTCGTAGGGCACCGTGTTGTAGTTGAGCTCGATGCCGGCCCGGTCGAGCGCCTGCGCGGCCGGTTTGCCACCGATGTCCTTGTTGGTCACGTCGACCAGGATCAGGTGATTGTCGGTGCCCCCGGACACCAGGTCGAAGCCCTGCTCGGTCAGCGCGGTCGCGAGCGCCTTCGCGTTGGTGACGATCTGCTCGGCGTACGCCCGGAACTCCTGCGTCGCCGCCTCCCGAAGTGCCACCGCGATGGCCGCCGTCGTGTGGTTGTGCGGCCCACCCTGCAGGCCAGGGAAGACCGCCCGGTCGAGTGCCTTGGCGTGATCGGCGTCCGACATCAGCATGGCGCCCCGCGGTCCACGCAGCGTCTTGTGCGTCGTGGTGGAGATGACCTCGGCGTGGCCGACCGGCGAGGGGTGCGCGCCGCCCGCGACGAGACCGGCGATGTGCGCGATGTCGGCGACCAGGATCGCCTCGACGTCACGCGCGATCTTGGCGAACGCCTCGAAGTCGATGGTGCGCGGGATCGCCGTGCCGCCGCAGAAGATGACCTTCGGGCGCTCCTTCTCGGCGAGCTCACGTACCTCGTCGAAGTCGATCCGACCGGTGTCGCGACGCACGCCGTACTGCACGGAGTTGAACCACTTGCCGGTCGCCGACACGTTCCAGCCGTGGGTGAGGTGGCCGCCCATCGGCAGCGACATGCCCATGACGGTCTCGCCCGGCTGCAGGAACGCGAGGTAGATGGCCAGGTTGGCCGGCGAGCCGGAGTACGTCTGCACGTTGGCGTGGTCGACGCCGAACAGCGCCTTCGCTCGCTCGATGGCGAGCTCCTCGATCTGGTCGATGACCTGCTGGCCCTCGTAGTAGCGGCGCCGCGGATAGCCCTCGGAGTACTTGTTCGTGAGCAGCGTGCCGGTGGCGTCGAGGACGGCCTGGGACACGTAGTTCTCGCTCGGGATCAGCCGGATCGACTCACTTTGTCGACGTCCCTCGGCATCGACGAGGCGTGCGATCTCCGGGTCGGCGTCGGCGAGGTGGGCGGTCAGCGCGGCGAGTGACTCCGTCATGGGCTCAGGCTAGCCGCCGCCACTCGAGAGTTGTCAGCCGCTATTCGGGCCATAGGCCGAATAGCGGCTGACAACTTCGGTGGGTCTAGTGGAGCTGGCCCCGGATGGCTCCAGCGCGGAACGGATCGTTGTGGACGTTGACGTAGAACTGCGACGGGTTGGCCCGGATCGCCGCCAGCTCACTGTCGGTGAGCGTGTCCATCGTGTTCTGGTCCTCGGGCACCGTTGTGATGCAGTCGGCCGAGAACCCGCTCGTTGGAGCCTGCAGCGCGACCACGATGCCACCGGCGACGCCGCGTGGACCGGCGTGGATGTGGGCCAGCGTTGCCGGCTCGATCCGACGGGCGGTCAGGGCGTAACACAGCTTGTCGCCCTTGGTCACGGCGGCGAAGGCGCCGAAGCCGTTCGCATCGCCGGGCCCGGGCACCTCCTGGGCGCCGGTCAGGAACGTCGACAGCACCTGCACATTCCCGGTCGATGCCGACGCCGGTGGCGCGATCGACAGGGTCGCCACGGCGGCGGCGCAGGCCGCGCCGACTGCGGCAGCGCGTACGCGAGATCTGGACATGGGCTCCTCCCTCCCGGAGGCCGCGGACCGGCCTCCGCAATGGAGTACGGTGCCCGCGCCGAAATGGATGACCCCCTGCGCAGTTATTTGCCGACTTTCGGTGACCGCGCTCGATCCAGACTGGTAGGTCGGGCTCTTCGCTGCCGATCGTCGTCGTGTCGCCATGGCCGGTGTGCACGACCGTCTGCGGCGGCAACTGGAGCAGATGGTCCCGGATCGACTCGATGATCGTGTCGAAGTCGGAGTAGGACCGGCCAGTGGCACCCGGCCCACCGGAGAAGAGCGTGTCGCCGGTGAACACGGCGTTCAACTGCGGGGCGAACAGGCACACCGACCCGGGGGAGTGGCCTGGTGTGTGGAGCACCTGGAGCACGATGTCCTCGACCTCGAACCGGCCTCCGGCGACAATCTCGTGGTCGGGCGCGACATCATGCTCGGCGTCCCAGAGCATGCGGTCGCCGGGATGCAGCCAGACCGGCGCGCCGGTCGCCTCCCGCAGCTCGATCGCGGCGTTGATGTGGTCGTTGTGACCGTGCGTACACACGATGGCGACGACGCGGCGGCCCGCGATGCCGTCGAGGATCGCCTTGGCGTCATGAGCGGCGTCGATGACCACGACCTCGGCATCGTCGCCGACCAGCCACACGTTGTTGTCGACCGACCACTCCCCGCCGTCGATTCGGAACGTCCCCGAGGTGACGACGCGGTCGATCCGTACTCCGGTCGACGCGGCAGTCGGCTCGCTCACCACACCACCACCGACCGGAGCACCTCGCCTCGTTGCATTCGGTCGAACGCCGGCTCAACCTGGTCGAGCGCGATCGTCTCCGACACGAACGCGTCGAGGTCGAGCCGACCTTGGCGATAGAGGTCGATGAGCATCGGGAAGTCCCGACTCGGCAGGCAGTCGCCATACCAGGACGACTTGAGGGCGCCACCGCGGGCGAAGAAGTCGAGCAGCGGCATCTCGATCCGCATATCGGGAGTGGGTACCCCGACGAGGACGACCGTGCCAGCCAGATCCCGGGCATAGAACGCCTGCTTCCACGTCTCGGGCCGCCCGACCGCGTCGATCACGACGTCGGCGCCGAAGCCGTCGGTGAGGTCCTGGACCGCCGTGACGACATCCTCGACCTGACTCGCGTCGACGGTGTGGGTCGTGCCGAGTCCGCGAGCCCACTCGAGCTTCTTCGGATCGATGTCGAGCGCGATGATCGTACGAGCGCCGGCGAGCCGGGCCCCTGCGACGGAGGCGCAGCCGACGCCACCGCAGCCGATCACCGCGACGGAGTCGCCGCGGCCGACGTTGCCGGTGTTGATCGCGGCCCCGAGGCCGGCCATCACGCCACACCCCAGCAGTCCGGCCGTCGCCGCCGGTGCCTCCGGGTCGACCTTGGTGCACTGCCCGGCAGCGACCAGGGTCTTGTCGGCGAAGGCGCCGATGCCGAGGGCGGGCGACAGCGCGGTGCCGTCGGCGAGCGTCATCGACTGCGTGGCGTTGTGGGTGTCGAAGCAGTACCAGGGGCGTCCCCGCCGGCAGGCCCGGCACCGACCGCACACGGCGCGCCAGTTCAGGATCACGAAGTCATCCGGCTCGACCTCGTCGACGCCGTCGCCGACCGCCTCGACGGTCCCGGCCGCCTCGTGTCCGAGCAGGAACGGGAACTCGTCGTTGATGCCGCCCTCGCGATAGTGCAAGTCGGTGTGGCACACGCCGCAGGCCTCGACCCGTACGAGCGCCTCTCCCGGTCCTGGATCAGGGACCACGATCTCCTCGAGCGTGACCGGCGCGCCCTTCTCACGGGCGACGACTCCTCGCACCGTCTGCGGCATGGGTCCTCCTCGATGTCGGCCTGGCGACGTCCGCCGCCGGGTCGATTGGAACCTACCGGCCGAGGCAACGCCGGTCGACGCGGCCATCGGAAATTGGCCGGTCCCACCGCCCGGCAGACCGTAGAGTCCCCGCCATGGCGTCGACAACACTCCGCACGGCCGACCTCGCCGAGTCCGACCTGGAGCTCGCGCTCGACATCCGAACCCGGTCGTTCGGCCCGATGCCCGACGCGCACCGCGACGACTGGTTCAGCCGCCGGCGGGAGGCGATCGAGGCGGGCCGGCTGATCGGCGTGTACGACGGCTCGACGCTCGTCGCCCATGCCATGCTGCGACCGTTCCAGCAGTACTGGGGCGGCCGGGAGCTCGCCATGGCCGGCATCGCGGGGGTCGTCGTCGCGCCGGACTACCGCGGCCGGGGAGCCGCCGGGGCACTGCTGTCGGCCGCGGGCCGCCGAGCCGGCGAGCTGGGGGACGCGATCTCGGCGCTCTATCCGACCGTGCCGGGGGTCTATCGACGGGTCGGCTGGGAAGTGGCCGGCAGCCAGCACCGGATCGCTGTGGACGCCGATCGACTGCGGGCCCTCGGCCACACCGCCGGTGGGGTACGCCGGGCCGACCCGAACTCCGCCGATCTCCTGCTCGATCTCCTGCGCGCACATTGGGTACGGACCCGCGCCAATGGGCCGAAGCTCCTCGAGCCGGAGGACGTGCGGGAGGAGCTGGCCGATCCCGACACCTTCGGCTACCTCACCGATGACGGGTTCGTGATCTACGGCTGGTTCGGCAACGACCTCCTCGTCACGCACCTGATCGGGGCGAGCGAGTCGTCGCTGCGCGCCCTGTGGTCCGTCGTCGGCTCCGGAGCCTCGATCGCCAAGACGGTCCACGCGTACGTCGGGCCGCGCGATCCCGTCCACCTCCTCCTCGGCCTGGGCGCCGACGGCACGACCCAACAGGCACGCTGGATGCTCCGGCTGATCGACGCGTCGACAGCGATCGCTGACCGCGGCTTCGCCGACTCGGCGCCGGTCGAGGTGCCGCTCACGATCGTCGATCCGCTGGCGCCGGGCTGCGACGGGAGCTGGCGGCTGCGCATCGCCGACGGCTCCGGCACCCTGGAGGCCGCTGCCGAGGCCGACGGCAGTCTGCGGCTCGGCCCGAACGGACTGGCCGCGATGTACGCCGGCACGCCCCTCGCCACGCTTCGTACGGTCGAACTCGCGACCGGCGGCCGACCCGAGGACGACCGGCGACTCGACACGGCGTTCGCCGCCGACCCGTACCTGCTGGAGTTCTTCTAGACCGCCGGCAATGTGATCCGCAGCCGGGCTCCGCCGAGCGGCGACTCCGCGATGTCGACCCGGCCGCCGTGCGCCGCGACGACTTCGGCCACGATGGCGAGGCCGAGCCCGCTGCCGCCGTGGTCACGAGTCCGGGCTTCGTCGAGGCGTACGAAGCGCTCGAACACCCGACTCCGATCGGCGGCGGCGATGCCCGGCCCGTCGTCGTCGACGCAGATCTCGATCCCGCCGGCCACCCGCGACGTCGACAACGCGACGGACTCGTGGGCGTGCCGGGCGGCGTTGTCACCGGCGTTGCGCAGGACCCTGCCGAGCATCCTTGCATCGCCACGGACCCGACTGGCGTGTACGCCCGATCCGTCCACGACCAGGTCGGTCGACGTACGCAGTCGCCGGATCTCGTCCAGCACGAGATCGTCGACGTCGACCACGGCGTGCTCCAGCCGCAGGGCACGTTCGTCCACTCGCGCGAGCAGGAGCAGGTCCTCGACCATCTCCTGCAGCCGGATCGTCTCGCCCAGTACCGGTGTGGCCAGGTCGCCGACCGCCACCCGATCCGGGTGCGCCAACGCGACCTCGGCATGCTGCCGGACGGCCGCGATCGGCGAGCGCAGCTCGTGTGAGGCGTTCGAGACGAACTGCCGCTGCCGCCGGGCGGCCCGTTCCTCCCGTGCGAGCACCGGCCCGACCAGCCACCACGTCGTCGCCGCGACCACGACCAGCAGCAGAGGTACACCGATGAGCAACACCCACACGACGGCCCACGTGGTCTCGCTGACGTCGTCGAGGGTGCGACCGACCAGCACCGTACGGGCCTCGCCGTCGCCCTCGACTCCCGCTGCGGCGACGTAGTACTGACCCTCGTCGAGCGGCGTCGTCGTCTCCACCGACTCACCGGGGTCGAGGCGGGCGACAGCCGGCTCGCCGGCGACGTTGGTGCTCGACGCCAGGACGGATCCGTCGGTGGCCAGCACCTGGATCAGCATGTCCTCGGCGTCCCCGACCAACAGCGGCGACCGCGGATCGTCCGGCCAGGCGGCGGCCAGTTCGTTGGCCCGGAGCCACGCGTCGTCATGGACCTGGTCGGACAGCGTGCTCCGGAGCGTGAGGAGCAGGGCGACGCTGACGATCACGACCGACACGCCGACCACGGCGACGGCGATCCCGGTCGTACGCCATCTGATCGGCCGCAGCCGAGCCGCGTCCCCGCCGTCAGCCACCATCGCGGGCCAGCCGATATCCCGCCCCGCGCAGCGTCTCGATCGCTGCCCGGCCGAACGGACGGTCCACCTTGTTGCGCAGGTGGCGGACGTAGACCTCGACGATGTTGGGGTCGCCGTCGAAGTCGAAGTCCCAGACGTGAGCGAGCAGGTCCCGCTTCGACATCACGTCGCCGGCCCGGCGCAGCAGACACTCGAGCACGGCGAACTCCCGGGCCGTGAGATCCAGCTCGGTGTCGCCGCGCCAGACCCGCCGGGCCGCCGGATCCAGTCGCAGATCGCCGGCGGTGAGTACGGCGGGCCGCTCCGAGCTGCCACGGCGAAACAGCGCGCGCAGCCTGGCCAGCAGTACGGAGTACGAGAACGGCTTGGTCAGGTAGTCGTCGGCCCCACGGTCCAACGACGTCACCTGGTCGCGATCGCCGTCTCGGGCCGTCAGCATCAGGATCGGTGTCCAGTCGTCGGCCTCGCGGAGCCGCTCGCAGATCTGGTTGCCGTCGATGCCGGGCAGCATGATGTCGAGGACGATGGCGTCGTAGGAGTTCTCCTCCGCGAACCACAGGCCGTCGGTGCCGGTGAGCGCGACGTCGACGGCGAACCCCTCGGCCTCGAGACCGGCCCGCAGACCGTCCGCGAGCCGTCGCTCGTCCTCCACGACCAGTACGCGCACGACATCACCCTCCGACGCGCCGACACCCGCCGCGCGTCACGTACCTCCGTACCAGTCAAGCACTGAAACGACGCTGAACCGGGTCCCGTCTGTGACAGAACCGGACCGTTCGGCCCTAGAAGGCTCGGCGGCTGTCGTGGTGACCTTGCCGACGTAGCCGCGCCTGCGCGACCGGCGCGACACACTGACCTGTGGAGAACCCATGACAAGACTGACCGTCGGGGTGGCGACGCTGTTCCTGGTGCTAGCTGGGTGCGGCGGCGATGGAGACGACACCGGGACCTCGTCCGCGGCGACGGAATGGGCGGATTCGGTCTGCCAAGCCGCCGACGACGTGTCGAGCAGTCTCAGCGGACTCACGGACGCGCTCGACGTCGACACCGGCTCCAGTGCGAGTGAGGCGATGGACCAAGTCCAGTCCGAGCTGTCCGACCGGGCCGACGACGTACAGCAGAGCGTCAGGGACCTGTCCGACGCGATCACAGAGCTTCCGACCGACGCCGACTCCGCGATCAACAGCGCCGAGGAGGACCTATCCTCCGACGCCGAAGCGCTGAACTCCAGCGTCGAAGGCCTCAGCGGCGCCCTGTCGAAGGCCGCCGACGCCGGCGACGCCGAGGAGTTCACGACGGCGCTGACCGAGAGCTCGACCGAGCTCGCGGCGACCCAGGATGCCCTCGCCACGCTCGCTGACGACATCGAGGGCTACGCCCAGTCGTCCGAGGAGGCCGTCCGGCAGGCGTTCGAGGACGCTCCGTCCTGCCAGGCGTGAGGCAGTCGGGGCGCTCTCGGCGGTGGCGCCGTAAACATCAGTCTCGGCTGTCGCGAGTACGGCCGGGCTCCGAGCACCCGCTGTGGGCGCCGCACCGGGCGTCGTGGTGGATCGCCGTCCTCTTCGCGTTCGGCTCGCTGTGCTTCGTCGTCGCGCCGCTGCCGATGTACCTCGACGCCGTCGGTGGCCGGGCCGTCGGCGTGACGTTCTTCGTGGGCTCGCTGCTGTTCACGTCGGCCGCCGCGTTGCAGTGGCTCGAGGTGGTCAACACCGACTACGAGGAGGCCATCGCGGCGGATCGCGGCTCACTCAGGGCGTTCGTCTGGCGACCGCGGGACCTCGACTGGTGGAGCAGCGCCATCCAGCTGTTCGGCACGTTGGCCTTCAACGTGACGACCTTCTGGGGCATGACCGTCACGGTTGACTCCGGGGAGTACAACCACCTGGTCTGGCAGCCGGACGCGGTCGGGTCTGTCTGCTTCTTGATCTCGGGCTACCTCGCGTACGTGGAGGTCGCCGGCCGCCGGCTGGGTCGCCCACCGCGCTCGCTCGACGGTGCGATCGTGTCCATCAACCTCCTGGGCTGCATCGCCTTCGGCGTCTCGGCGCTCACCGGCTTCGTGCTGCCCGAGTCCGGTGTGCCCGTGAACGAGACGCTGACCAACGCGACGACCTCGATCGGCGCCCTGTGCTTCCTCGCGGGCGCGCTGCTGTTGCTACCCGAGGGAGTCAAGGACACCGACCAATCGGGCTGACGAGGCGGTCAGCTCGCGGTCCGGTGTGGCGCGAGCACCGCCTCGACCTGCTCGCGCATCCAGTCGGCGAGAGTGCCCTCGCGATGGACTGCCCAGCCGATCATCGCGCCGTGATAGGTCGTCTCGACGAGCTTCGCGAGCGCCGTGACGTCGACGCCAGGGCGCAGCTCGCCCGCTTCGAGTGCGGCGTCGAGGTCGCGTTCGATGTGGGCCCGAACGGCTCGCGCTCCGCGGAGTGTCTCGGCGTGAAAGTCGGGGTCGGCGAGGTCGAGTTGGAGCATCGCGACCGAGTTGGCCATCTGCTCGGGCGTCATGTCCGGATCGACGGCGAGGACGAGCCCCTCGACGACCCGCGCCACCGGCGAAGCGGCTGTCGAGTGGTCCAGGGCACCCACCCAGAGATCGACCCCTCGCTTGTCGGCCGCGAGCAGCAACTCGCGCTTGGTGCCGAACCGCTGGACCAGCGTCGCCGCCGAAAGTCCGGACTCGGCGGACGCCGCGGCGAATGTCACCCGGGCCGGACCGATCCGGTGCGCGAGGGCCAGCACAGCATCCAGGACCGCCTCGTCGCTGATCGTGCGGGGACGCGACATCACGCGGGCTCCGGCATCCCGTCGGTCAGGGTCGCTTGCCGGGCTTCCAGGTCGACGGCACCCCAATCCGGCCGGTTGCCGTCGGCGTCGACCAGGTCGTACTCCCTCATGAGATCCCACGAGCCGAGGCACTGGCCGGCGAAGCGATCCCGATCCGGGTCGGCCGCCAGGGCAGCGATGCCGCGACCGAGCAGATGCGGCGTCTCGGAGTGGCTGAAGTACGGGACTCGCTCCGCTGCCTGGCGCCACGTCTCCTCGGTGACCTCGAAGTAGTCGAGCATCGACTCCGATCGCAGCCACCCGGGCGTGACGGTCAGCGCCGTGACGCCGTACGGCTGGAGCTCATGGGCCAGCGTCTCGCCCATCCGTACGACGGCCGTCTTGACGAGGTCGTACGGCAGGTTCGCGCGATAGGGCACGTCGCCCTTGCCGTCGCCCACCTCGACGAGAAGGCCACCCGTGCCCTCGAGCATGAGCGGGATCGCGAAGTGGCTCGTGATCAAGTGCGTCTCGACGCCGTTGCGCAGGACGCCGAGAGTCGCGTCGAGCGGGTGCTCCCACAACGACTTGTCCCACTCGACGAACGGATCCCCGCCCCAGACGTCGTTGACCAGGATGTCGAGCCGGGCGTGATCACGACGAATGCGTCCCACGAGCGCCTCCACGTCAGCCGGGTCGGCGTGGTCGCAGCGAACCGCGATCCCTACGCCACCGGCGGCGGTGACGAGCTCAGCGGTGTCCTCGATCGTCTCCGGCCGGTCCATGGGTGAGCGCCCGGCCCGCGTCGAGCGTCCACTGCCATAGACGATGGCGCCGAGTGCTCCGAGTTCGACGGCGATGGCGCGGCCGCAGCCGCGGGTCGCACCGGCGACGAGGGCGACTCGGCCGGCGAGGGGCTGATCTTCGGTTGACATAGACATCAGTATAAACGAATATACGTTTACTTATCAGCAGACCTCTTGCCAAGAGCAATGTGGTCGCACGGCGGGGACCGGTCGGGGAGGATGCTCCCGGAGGGGATCAGCGTGACCGAGCCGACGGCCGCCATCTTGGTGGAAGGTCCGAGCGACCGACGCGCGCTCGAGCGGCTCGCCCGGCTACGCGGCATCGACCTGGCCGCCTCCGGTGTGGAGCTGGTGCAGCTCGGCGGCGTGACCAATCTCGGCACCGCCCTGCGGCACTACGTCGCCTCGGAGATCCCGGTCACCGGTCTCTACGACGCCGCCGAGCGTGCGTACGTGCAAAGGACCCTGGCTCGGTTCCCGGGCCTGCGGCCCTTCTACGCCTGCGTCGACGACCTCGAAGACGAGCTCATCCGCGCCCACGGCGTACCTGCAGTGGTCGAGATCATCGACGCCAGCGGCGACCGAGCCGCGTGGGAGACCCTCACCCGCCAGCCGTTCCATCGCGGCCGACCGGAGCCGGCGGTCATGCGCCGATTCATGGGCACCACCAGCGGGCGCAAGATCAAGTACGCCGGACTGCTCGTCGACGCGCTCGACCCCGATCGGGTGCCGCATCCACTCGCGGCGGTCCTGGACGAGATCAGCACCGCTCGGCACTGAGCGCCTCCTCCTGTCGTCGGTGGCCGCTGCTTCACTAGACGCGGGACTGCAGACAGGGGAGGGGCGGCATGGGTGAGTTCGAGATCAAGCCGCTGACGCCGGCGAGGTGGGACGCGTTCGCGGCGCTGGTAGACAAGCACAACGGCGTGTGGGGCGGCTGCTGGTGCATCTACTTCCACCCGGACGGCCCCGAGCGAGGCCAGGGGCCAGAGGCCAACTGTGCACTCAAGCGCCGCTACGTCGAGGAGGGGAAGGCCCACGCCGCTCTGGTCTCCGACGACGACGTCGCCATCGGATGGTGCGAGTACGGCACACCGGAGGAGCTGCCGAGCATCTACCACCGGGCGCAGTACGAGCAGGAGATGGACCTGCTCCCCGACTACCGGACCACCTGCTTCTTCATCGACCGCGCCACCGCAGTCGAGGCGTCTCGGCGGCAGCACTCCGCGGCGCACTCGACCTCATCGCCCAGGCCGGCGGCGGCGTGGTCGAGGGATACCCGCGGGACACCCAAGGCAAGAAGATCTCGGCGTCCCACCTCTACAACGGGACCCGCAGCCTCTACGAGAAAGCGGGGTTCGAGTACATACGCGGCAAGGGTCAGTTCAACTGCGTGATGCGCACGACGGTCCCGGCCGTCTGACTCGGCGGGCTCGATCAGCGGGAGTCGCGCTTCGCCTGCCGCTTGGCACCAAGGGCCCGACTCGACGCGTCCTTCTTGAGACCGCCGGTCGTCTTCTTCACCCCGCGCGGCCGAGACACCGCCGGCTTCTGCACCGCGGCAGGACGCCCGCCGGCCTTCCTCGGTCCGGATCCGCCCGATCGGGCGGCCGCCAGCCGCGACGCCTTCAATTCAGCGGCGGCCTGTGTGGCGCGGCGGCCGACCGCCTTGCTGACCGACGCCAACGCCTGCTCGAACACCTCGGCCTTGTCCCGGTCCCGCTGGTTCTTCGGGTAGCTGAACCCGCGGCCGCCACGCTTCACGACAGCGCCGCTGGCTTTGCGGCGGTAGACGCTCACGTATTTCGATCGGGCGCGCCGGATCCGCATCTGCAACGCCAGCAGCTCTTCCTCGTCGAGCTCGGCAATCGCGCCACGCGAGGTCTCGGCGACGAGCCTGCGTTCGGCCACCGTCATCGAGTTGAGCAACGCCTGGTTCATGGCACCCTCCCGCGCAGCCTCGATGAGACGTCGGGCCCCTGCAAACCATCCTGCCTCAGACCCCTCGGCGGCGGCCACTGATCCGGATCGTCGAGCAGTAGCGTGCTGCGGGTGAGCTGTTTCCGCGGCGGGTCGGGCGGTTCGTTCTCGACGGCGCGGTCGACCCGACCCTGTCGGCGACGAAGGCCGGCGTCCAACAGGTGGCCGGCTTCCAGACCGCGCTCGAGGCCTATGTCGACGACTGCGTGGCCAGTGGGGGCTGCCCGCTCGGCTCGGACCGGAGCGAGGCGATCGAGCGGCTGCGTTCGTTCTTCGACGATCTCGACCAGAGCCCACTGGACACCGGTGATCCGAAGCGACCACTCACCGAGGCGTTGGGTTTCATCGGCGTCGTGGCGCCGCTCTACAACCAGGACTACTGGCCGCTGTTGAGTGAGGCGTTGAGCGCCGCCTTCCAGGGAGACGGCTCAGTGCTGCTCAGGGTGGTCGATGCCTATCTTCGCCGCGAGGACGGCCGCTATCACGACAACATGATTCAGGTGGGCTACGCGGTCAGGTGCCTCGACGATCCGGCGTACCTGACACCCCAACAGATTCGCCGATCCGTGCCGCGATACGAGCAGGCATCGCCGATGTTCGGTCGGATCTTCGCCTGGTCGCAGTACGGTTGCTCTGCGTGGCCGATCCGGCCGGAACAGCCGACACCAGTGATCGACGCCGCGGGTGCCGCTCCGATCGTCGTCATCGGCACGACGCGTGACCCGGCGACACCGTACGCGGGCGCCGAGGCCCTAGCCGACGCGCTCCGGTCCGGCGTGCTGGTCAGCCGCGACGGCGACGGGCACACCGGCTACCACATGGGCAACGACTGCGTCGACGACGCGATCGACGCCTACCTCGTCGACGGCACCATGCCCGAGGACGGCCTGTCCTGCTGAGCGGTGAACGGCAGGTGGGGTAGACCCTGCACGGCGCGGTTCCCAAGCTGACAGCACCAGCTGCGACGGCCTTCCTGCACACCCTAAGGGTCGCCGCCTCTTCGGATACGCCGGTCCGCGTCCTCGTCTGGCTGGACCGGCGGTCGACCGTGATGTCCTCAGTGGCCCTGTCAACCGTTCAGGCGCTACCGGGCCACTGAGGAGACGACAGCCGCCGAAGCTGAGGGATCGATGGCCGACCAAGACGAGTTCGCGGGCTTCGTACGAGCGAGCGCGCCACGACTGCTGTGGATCGCGCGCCTGCTCTGCAATGGCGACCGTGCGGCGGCCAAGGATCTCGCCTTGGTCGAGACGTTCCGCCGGTGGTCCCGGATCGATCGACCCGACGCGCGGTTCGAGCATCGTCGCCGGTGGATGAACGCGCTCACCGTCGAGGCCGGATTGCCGGCGCGCAGGGTCGGAGCCGGGGATCGTCCGCGCGATGCCTACAGAATGACCCGTCGAGCTACGCTTGGCGTCATGGCGCCCGGCGGCAGCGAGGACCCGCAACACTTCTACCTCCAGGGGCTACAGGAGGATTCGGCTGCGCTGCGCGAAACGGCGGAACTTGGGCGTCAAGAGGCCGCCAGGGTGCGAGAAGAGGCCGCTGCAATGCGAGCGCAAGCCGCAGAGCGACGCAAAGCAGCTGCTGAAGCCGTGCTACGCGTCGCCGAACAACGGCAGCTAGCCGCGATGCTGTGGATTAGGCGAACCGCTCAACATGACGGCGCTGAACGCGCCATCGCGGCCGACCAGCGCGACCAGCAAGCCGACCAGCGCGAAGCCATCGCCGACCAGCGCGAAGCCATCGCCGACCAGCGCGACCAGCAAGCCGACGAACGCGAACGACTCGCCGACCTCAGAGACCGCGAATCTGCTACCCGAGAGGGCACTCCCCTCAGACCGCAATATCCGGCGCCCACCGGCCTGACGGCGACGAGCTCCCGCGACAACACAAGGCAAGGCGGTCATCGGCGACGCCGACCGACCTACTACTAGCACAACGACTCCCGCCAGCTCGGTGGCAGGCGAAGGTCCGAATGTGTGGGCTCACCGTCACAGGTGTCGCGAAGCCATGACCGGCAACGCGTGAACCGCCATCCGGAGTGGTTTGGTTTGGGTACTACCGACCAGTACGCGTTGGGATGGTCAGGAGGTAGTCGTCGGTGTCGTCGTTCCACTCGAGGTGGATAGTGCCGGCGGTGTCGGCGGCCCGGCAGAATTGGAGGAAGCTGCGGTATCCGAGGGTCTTCTCGCTGAAGCCCGGTCGGATCCGTCGGAGCTGGTCCTTGAGCCCGGACAGCGCGGCGCGGCCGTTCTGGTCGATCAGGTCCTCCACCACCGACCGGAGCAGATCGAGGGCTTCGTCCTGGCCGTCGAACGCAGGCAGGAGAACCTCCGGGTCACCCTTGGTCGGCCCGTCGGCCAGCTCGACGACGTGCCGCCCCGCCAGGTGACGCAGCAGCTCACCGAACGTCCGGAAGCCGTAGTCGGCCTCGTTGAACGTCGGGTCCTTACGCAGCAGGGTGCGTTTCAACGTCGACGCCGTCACCTGGCCGCTGGTGTGCTGCAGACCGGAGATGGTCTGCGCGACCAGCACGGCGAGACCGTCGAGATCGCGGGAGCTCTGAACATCCGCCGCGTCGTCTTCGGGTTCCGGCAGCGCCTCACGCCGGGCAGGCGAGGCCACGGGGCGCCGCTGACGCCGCGGCGACCGCCGCGCCGGCCCTGGCTCGATGCCCTCCAGGTCGTCGTAGTAGAGGAACTCGTCGCACGCCGGTGGCAGCAACGCCGACGTCGACCCCCGAACACCCACCCCGATCACGCGCTTGTTCAACTCCCGAAGCTTGTAGACCAACGGCGTGAAGTCACTGTCCCCGGTACCCACAACGAACGTCGACACATAGTCCCGGACGAACGCCAGCTCGACCGCGTCCACCGCCATCTTGATATCGGCCGCGTTCTTGCGCACCGCCCCCATCCGCTGCGGCATCTCGATCAGCTCGACATGAGACCGGGTCAGCATCCGCCGATCCTCGTCAAAGTTGGACCAATCCGCATACGCGCGTCGCACCACCACCCGGCCCCGCTCAGCCAACGCATCCGCGATCGGGCGGACATCGAAGCCCACACCCCCCAGATTCTCCCGCGCCCCGATCGCCAGATTCTCGTAATCCAACAACAGCGCAATACGATCCTCGTCATCCACGCCGGCAGGCTACGCCCGTCGACGCGACCGACGGGAGCCACCCACCACAACTGACCGCTCCGATTGCTCGCGTAGCGCGTCGTGGTCGTGCCAACCGAACTCGTGGCGGGCGGCGCCAGGAACGAAGACGGCGTCCGCACCCACCTGGTGCGGACGCCGCCCCCCAGCGTCTTCTCGTTCGCTCAGATCAAACGAACACGCTCGGCCTGCTGGCCGCGGTCACCTTGCTTGACGTCGAACTCGACCCGCTGGTTCTCCTCGAGGCTGCGGAACCCGCTCGCCTCGATGGCGGAGAAGTGAACGAACACGTCTTCCTCGCCGCCGTCCACGCTGATGAAGCCAAAGCCCTTGTCAGCGTTGAACCACTTCACAGATCCCTGTGCCATGGTTTCTCTCCTTCTACCTTGATGGATGTCGACCCACGATTGTGGATCCCGGCCGCGTTCTCGGAGCGGCGGCCTCACGCCATGACTGGCAGAAAGCAAACGCGCCCGCGACGAATCCGCGAGCGCGAAAGGTAAACCACGTACACAGAAATCTGACGACCGTCGCACCCCACCATGCCACACGCGGCCGTATTCTCCGAATCGACCCCACTGCCGTTTGGCTCCGTTCGGTGTCGGCCGTAGGCTGAGAGAGAAGCCGCTCCGGCCCCCGGTGGTGAATTACTGCCACCGAGCGGAGTCGAGATGTCTGCCACCCAAGACCAGTCCATCCCGGTCAAACCGAGCGGCTACGCCGAGCTCGCACACGAAATCCGCCGGCTCGGCCTGCTTGGACGCAAGCCGGGGTTCTACGCCGGACTGCTGATCGCCAACCTGTCCGCACTCGGCATCGTCATCGCCGCGATGGTGCTGCTGCGTGGGTCGTGGTGGCTGCTGCTGATCGCGGCCACTTTCGCGATCGTGTCCACCCAGGTCGCGTTCTTCGGCCACGACACGGGCCACCGTCAGGTCACCCGTCGAAAAGGTCGGAGCCGGCTGCTTGGCCTCGTGCATGCGAACCTGCTGAGCGGACTCAGTTACGGCTGGTGGGTCGACAAGCACAATGCCCACCACGCCCATCCCAACGATTTGGAATCCGATCCGGACGTCCATCCCGGGATCCTGGTCTTCGACCACGAAAGCGCGGCCGATCGGCGCGGGGCTGCGGCGTGGCTGACCCGCCACCAGGCGTGGCTGTTCTTTCCCCTCCTGCTGCTCGAAGCGATCAACCTGCACGTATCCAGCGTCCGCGCACTGCTACGCCCCGGCGTACCACACCGCGCGCTCGAGCTCGGCCTGCTTGCCGCCCACTTTGTCGCGTACACGGTGCTGCTGGTCACCACCATGAGCTGGCCGCAAGCGGTCGCCTTCGTCGCCATCCACAAGGGTCTGCTCGGCCTCTATCTCGGCTGCTCGTTCGCGCCGAACCACAAGGGCATGCCCATGATGTCGGCCGAACAGTCGAATGACCCACTGCTCCGGCAGGTCCTGACAACTCGCAATGTTCGCGGTGGTCCGGTCGTCGACATCGTCCTCGGCGGTCTGAACTATCAGATCGAGCACCATCTGTTCCCCAGCATGCCGCGGCCCAACCTCCGTCATGCGCAGCCGGTCGTGCAGCGCTTCTGCGAGAGATACGACGTGACCTACGAGGAAACCTCCACGTTCGCGTCGTACCGTCAGGTGCTTCGGCATCTCCGCGAGGTCGGCGCTCGGCTACGCAAGCCTCCGGTTCCGGTCGAGCAGTAGGGACATGCATGCTTCCACCCGGCTGGCCGGAACAGCTGCTCACGGCCGGTGGCACGATGACAACTCGCGTAGCCCGCCTGTGTGAGCTGTCCGTCTCGAGCCTCGACGTCTCCGGGGCCAGCCTGCAGCTGATCGCCCGCGAACCACACCGGATGACTGTTCACGCGACGGACCGGATGACCGACCAGCTCGACGATCTGCAGGTAGAACTTGGCGAGGGTCCCGGCGTCGATGTCGCACGGAGCGCCACACCAGCACTCGAAGACGATCTCAACGACTCTGGCGCGATCCGGTGGCCATGGTTCTCACCCGCTGCCGTCCGGCTGGGTGCCGGCGCAGCGTACGCCTGGCCGGTCCAGGTCGGTGCGACGTCGCTTGGCGTCCTCGGGTTCTACCGCCGAAGTCCGGGCATCCTGCCGAGCACCGACCGCTCGGACGCGGTCGCGGTGGCCGACGCGGCCGCGATCGTGCTACTCGATGCCCCCGAGATCGGATCGCCGGATGCCCTCGTCTGGGTGATCGCCGACGACAGCAGGTTCCGAGCCGAGGTCCACCAAGCCACTGGCATGCTCACCATCCAGCTCCACCTCGACGTCCTCGACGCCTTCGCGCGCTTGTGCGCCGCCGCATACGCCGACGGACGGTCGATCGCCGAACTGTCCCACGACATCGTCACTCGCCGAATCCGGCTAGACGACTGAGTGCGCCGGACGGGTCTCCCGTGGAAAATAGGGGACATGGATACCGAGCGCCTCGCGACGACGTTCGTCGAGCTCGCGGATTCCCTCGTCGACGACTACGACGTGATCGACCTACTCCACCTGCTGACCGAGCGGTGCGTCGAACTGCTCCAGGTCGACGCGGCTGGCATCGTGCTCGGCGATCCACGCGGACGGCTCCACCTCGCCGCATCGTCCAACGAGCAGGTCCGGTTGCTCGAGCTGTTCGAGCTGCAAACCGACGAAGGGCCGTGTCACGACTGCTATGTCGAGGGCCAGCCCACCCGCGCCGACCGGCTGAATGCCGGGAGCCACCGCTGGCCGCGATTCGCCGCCGCCGCCGGGGCCGCCGGCTACGAGACTGTGCACGCTCTCCCCTTGCGTTGCCGGGACAACATCATCGGCGCGCTCAACCTCTTCTGGGCTCAACCCGCCGACGTCCTGGACGACGACCTGCGGGTGGCCCAGGCACTGGCCGACGTCTCGACCATCGCGATCCTTCAAGAACGAGTCTCCAGCAGCCGCGAGACGCTGGCCACCCAGCTGCAGAACGCCCTCAACAGCCGGATCGTCATCGAACAGGCCAAAGGCGTACTCGCCGAGCGAGACGGTGTGGACATGGGCACAGCATTCGACAGCCTTCGCCGCGCAGCGCGGTCATCCAACCGCCGGCTGGCAGACCTCGCCGGCGACGTGGTCGAAGGCCGCGACGACCTCAGCCGATCTTGAGATCACCGCGTCGTACCACCGCCGGCGATGTCCTGCGGTCTAGTTCGATCAATCATGGTCCCGCCTGTCAGCCGTGGATGCGACCACGGCTGACGAGGGCGACGTCGTTGCCTGCGTGAGGTCCGACACCGCCCTCGCCGTCACAGTGCAACGATCCGGCCGCCACTCGTTCGCGAGCTTGAATCGTGGTCAGATATACCGAACACGGGCGGCCCGTCTCATTCCCTCGCCTTGGATGATGTCGAACTCGACGCGCCGGTTTTCGTCGAGACTTCGGGCATCATCGGTCTCGATGGCCGAGATATCGACGAATACGTCCCATTGACCGCCGTCGACGCTGAGAAAACCGATGCCCTTGATCGGGTTGAACCACTTCACGGTTCCGTGTGTCATGGACTTCTCCTGCCTTGACGGTGGGTCGATCCACGGTCCGCGGATCGCGGCCGCGTCTCGGAGCGGCGGCCGAATGCCATCACTGGTAAAGCCGTACGCCTGCAGGAATCGGCGGGCGTGAGAGTAACCACGTACACAGAGTTCTGACGACCGTTCATGTCAACCATGACACGTGCCGACCCATTTCCCTAATGGGTCGTGTGGCCAATTTGGAAACCTCATAGGACGCTCACAGCCCATCCAATTCGCGCTGAACTTCCCGGAGACTTCGTCCGGCCGACTGCTTCGCACGCTTTCTCGTCGTCACGCGGTCACCAGCAGTCCTTCCTTGCGCGCGACCCATACCGCGGCCAGGACCGTGGCTGTGATGGCCAGGATCGTGATCGACAGCAGGCAGATGCTCTTGACGACGACGAACGTCATCGTCGACTGCGACACGAGCAGGGACACCGTCACCGTGGCCTTGCCGAGGCAGACCAGGGCCCACAGGAGGGTGAGGTGCCAGAACAGCCGTTGGATCCGTGGCCGCTTGGCGACGTCGGCGCTCATCGGGTAGAAATCCGACGCCAGCCGAGCCACGACCGGGCGAGCTGTGGCGAGCGAAGCGAAGAAGACCATGGCCACCGCGACGTCGGTGACGGCTGGCTGCAGGAAGTAGACGAAGGTGTCGCCGCTGGCGAAGGCGAACGCCGTGCGGGCGGTGAGTACCGCCGCGGCAAGCATCAGCAGCCCTGACCGTCGGCGCTTGGTGGCCATCCGCCAGGCGCTGGCGCCATAGCACCAGGCCAGGGCCGCGACGAGCGCTGCCCACACGCTGATGGCCGCCAGGCACACATAGAACAACAGGGCCGGGATGAAGCAGGCAACCAGCAGGCTCAACGCGATCCGGCCCAAGATCGTCCGCAGCCGTGGATGTGCGGCCACCGCGGTCGTGCCGTCACGGACCGAGTCGTCGGCACGGTCGACCGTCTGAACCAAGGACATGGAGGTTCCGAAACCCGTCTCCGGCCTCAGACAAGCCGGCGGTCGGTGCTGCTCCCGGGGAGCGCCGCGGACGGACTCCGCGCGCGAAGAACCCCTCGATCTCCCCACTGTACGCGAACTCGGCGTGCGCGACGAACCAGTCGGCTTGCGGACCTGCAGATTGCACAACGCCGACGTATCGGCACCTGAGATCCGCCGGATCACCGGACACCGATGAGCGTGCGTGGCAAACGTGTCCCTGACCAGACTCGCTGTGAAGCCTCGGAAGGCGCATACTCAAAGCAAATGACTAAACGATCCGGGGCAAGGCGGCGACATCTCGCCAATAGCCCCTTCCAGTCCGAGCCCGAGCCAACAATCGAGCAGTATGCGATTGCCGACCTGGTCTGCCACGACGCGTATGGGGTGGGTCGCGTCACGGGGGTGGAGGAGAGCGCGGTGACGGTCGACTTCGGCTGGCAGACGGTTCGCATCGTGAGCCCCTTCTACAAGATGCAACAGCTGTAGCCTGCCGCGACCGCCGCTGCGGAGCGTCAGCCGCCGGCGGGCCGGGGCAGACCGGCGCCGAAACTCGACGCGCGTTCACCTCGGTGCCGTCGACCAGCCCCGGCGTGCGCCGAGGACCAGCGGGCGGCTTGGTCGTATCTAGGCGGGCGGATGGATCGCCGTGCCAGTTGAGCCATTGCCTCACGCTGGCGAGTCGTTCTCCTCGCCACGGCCCCTTCGGGTGTATTCACCTACGCGCCGTGTCCGCATCCACCCGGCGACGGTCTGGTCGCCGAATGCGTTGCCAGCACAGCGAGGCTCATACTGGTTCTCCTATCCCGTGGACGGCGATGTCGAACGCGGCCTCGAACTCGTCGTGGCCGGGCCGCATCGTTTCGGCGAGTTCAGCAAGCCGGGCGTAGACGGCGCTGTTGACGGCGGGTGGGAGGGCGCGGCGTTGGTGTCTGGATGAGTGGCGGGCGACGGCGTCGGCGGCCGCCCGCCGAGCGATCACATCCACAGCCCACCCAAACTTGGTTGCCACAGCGGTCATGGGACCGATGCGCGGCGGCTCATCCTTCGATGGCAGGTTGCTGGCCGGCTCGAGGATCGGTACATGCTCGTTCACGGACTCAACGCTCCCTCACACACAACAAGGACCACAGGGCCGAACGACACCACCACTCCCACACCAGCGCACCGACGACCGCGTCTCTGGTGACGGCGGGGTGCAGACTCTCGACTCCATGCCGGTATGTCGAATGCCATAGAACGTGATCCAGCCGATGAATCTTGCGCTGCCTCGCTGACGCCGATCCTCACAGCGTCGACTGCGGTTGGCCGCCAGCGCCGATCCGTGACGGGCTCTAAGGTGATTGGGCATGACAGAAATAGTGTTGCGGGTCCGTCTCATGAGCGGCGACCAGCTCGACGTTCGGTACGAGCACGACGCCCTCGACGAGAGCGAGACCATCCAACGAGTCGTCGACACGCTTGCGGATGACACTGGCGTGATTCGCGCCAGCCATGGTGACCGGCTCATGGTGCTCTACGGCAGGGGCGTTGCCGCCGTCGAAGTCGCGCCACGCGGCGCAGTCCTCTGACCCCCTCGTAGAAAGCCAAAGCAACTGACCTCTCATATGCGGCAGGCCGTGCAATTCCCCGCCGTTGCGGGCCGCGAAACCCCTGATGGGGAGGAGGACCATCGTCGTATTCCGCTAGATCCTGGTCCCAGTCAAAGCCGCAGTCGGCTTCCTGTTGACCGTCGCCACCGCGATCGGGATCACCGCCTGGATCTTCTAATAGGGCCCACCTGGCCGATCTACTCGGCCCGCCCAGCCCGGCCGATCGTCAGCTTTCTGCGAGTACTGATGATCGGAATCCTGTTCGGCCTCGCAATGGATTACGAGGTCACGGGCGATTGATCCCAGTACTTGCGGGAGGCATAGCGGAAGGTGTGGTCAGTCCCTTCGCGGTCAACGACGGCACGATCTCGTCTGTCCCGCTCAGCCGCTGCTGAGGCTTGCGCACGATCTGCCGCTCGAACGAGGAATCGGTATCGCGCGGCACCTCGATCTCGACCGGGCGGATCTCGCTCAGCACCGTCTTCGACCGAGTGCCGTTGCGTGAGTTCCCGCTACCCCGACCAGCCGGATCGTGCCTGTCGATCTCGACCTTCGTAGGAGCGGCCGTCCTTGTCCCGGCTCCCGCTGGTACGCCGACCCACCGGACAATTCGGCGGCGTGGATACGGCGAACGGCAGAAAGCACATCGGTTCAGATCATGCCGAAGTCGCGGGCTTGTCGTACGGCGTCGTGGCGGGAGACGACCCCGAGTTTGCGGTAGAGGTCGCGCGTGTAGCCCTTGACGGTGTTGATTCATACACTCGAAGCAAATGACGACATCATCCGGGGCATGGCGGCGGCGACATCTCGCCAGTAGCCCTTTTCGGCCCGAGCCCGAGCCAACAATCGAGCATTATGCGATCGACGACCTGGTCTGTCACGACGTGTATGGAGTGGGTCACGTCGCCGGGGTGGAGGTGAGCGCGGTAACGGTCGACTTTGGCAGTCAAACGGTTCGCATCCTCAGCCCATTCCACAAGATGCAACAGCTGTAGCCGGCCCGCTGACCGCACCCATGGGTGACCACGCAAACGGGAGATTTGCCGCACCAGCCGGTGCCGCACCGGTGCGTCCTGACACCATCGACCTGCGGGCCGTGACATCCGACGCCACCGGGCCTGCGGGTGTACGTCCGGTTGGCCCGTACGCGGTTGGAGTCCTGGCATGTGCTGCTTGAGCTCGCTACACCTCCGTCAGCTCGACGCACCGCGCATCGGCTGGACGGACCGGGGTGTGTGGAGATGACCAGTATCGGCCCGATTCTGGCCTCGCTCGTCGGCGGCAACCCCACAGACGGGTCCCTTCCGGAGCTGTTGTGCCGACGCTGCGCTGACGCACTACCCGTCAGTGGTGTCGGGATGGCGCTGATGACAGAGCGAGACCACCAAGGTGTTGTGGCCGCAACTGACGGGCCGTCCCGAGCGATGGAGGACCTGCAGTTCGCCCTCGGCGAGGGTCCCTGTCTCGATGCCTCCCGGGACGGCCGGCCCGTGCTGTTGCCGGATGTGGCCGACTCTGCCGCCCGATGGCCCGGGTTTGTCCCGGCGGTCCTCAATGCCGGTGTCGGAGCCGTCTTTGCCCTGCCCCTCCAGGTCGGCGGGATCCGGCTGGGTGTCCTGGACCTCTACCGCGAAACCCCAGGTAGGCTGACTGACGGCGAGCTGGCTCGCGCACTGCTGTACGCCGACGCGGCCGTCGTCGTGTTGCTCCATCTGCAAGGCCAGATGCCCCCCGGCGACGGCCTGCATCCCCAACTCGCCGACTCCTGGGGAAATCGCCCCGAGATCCACCACGCCACCGGCATCATCACCGTCCAGGCTGGCGTCGGGCTCACGGACGCCCTCTTGCTTCTCCGCACGCATGCCTTCGCTGCCGAACAATCGATCCTCGATGTGGCACGAGACGTCGTGGCGCGACGTCTTCGATTCGACCTCGATCCGAACGACAATGAATAGCCGCGAACCTCGGCGTGGAAAGTCGCGCAGAAAGGGGACAAAGCCAATGGCCAGAGAACAGCTCCTCGCCCGCACCTTCGTCGAACTCGCCGACACTCTGGTCGCCGACTTCGACGCCATCGACCTCCTGCACACCCTGTCCGAACGCAGCGTTACGCTGCTCGAGGCCGATGCCGCCAGCATCATCCTCGGCGATCAACGCGGCAATCTCCAGGTCATGGCGTCCACCACCCCAGAGGCACACACCCTCGACATCTTCCAGGTTCAGACCTCCGAAGGCCCTTGTCTTGACTGCTACCGCACGGGCCATCCGATGATCAACATCGACGTCTCCGAGGTCGCCGAACGCTGGCCAAGCTTTCGACAAGCGACAGCCGACGCCGGCTACCGGTCCACACACTCCCTGCCGATGCGCCTGCGTGACACGGTGATCGGCGCCCTCAACCTCTTCTGCACGGCCAGATCCGTCCTGGACGACAACGACGTCTCCATCGGCCAGGCCCTCGCCGACGTCGCCACCATCGGCCTGCTCCAAGAACGCGTGAGCCGCCAGCGCGAACTGCTCTCCGAACAACTGCAGACAGCGCTCAACAGCCGGGTTCTGATCGAGCAAGCCAAGGGGGCGCTCTCCGAACGCGCCACGATAGGCATCGATGAAGCCTTTAGGCTGATGCGCGAGCACAGTCGGCGGACCCGGCGGCCGCTGACCGACATAGCCAGGAGTGTCATCGACGGATCGCTCGCGGTCACGGACCTCACGACCCCATAGAGTCACCAGCTAGGCCACTAGTGATTGCGAGCAGGTCCCGTAGAATGGTGTCGATAGGTGTTGCCTCGGACCCCGGCAGCTGATCCCCCGCTTCACTTGCCGGAGGTCGAGAACGATGACGACGGCACACGCGATGTCTCCTGGCGCGCCAACCAAGGCAATCTCTGTCGACGGCGGCCAGGCTCGCGCTTACTGCGGCCCGGCTCACGGACGATCGTGGACCCTGACCCGCGACACGACCCCACCCGGGACGGTCGAACTGATGGTCGGCGGTCAGCAATTCCACTACCGGTTGGCCTACAACCCAAGGACGCGACAACCCGCCAAAGACCATCTCGGCAATTACCTCTACGTTGCGGCGATCTAGGGTTTGGCGCCAGTCTCAACCTCCCGGAGCAGCGAACTGACCTCCGACGAAGCCACACCGCCGCGAAAGGTGGCGAACCAGCAGCTCCTCCCATGAGCCGCGGCCCCGACGGGCTTAACAAACATCTGCGCTGGCTACCGGCGGTAGTTCCGGGACTAGTGCGAGGACTGGAGCCCACTCGGTTCAATACGTTCTTGAGCCAGGGCCATCCGATCGCGCCGGGCTGCTTCGCGGTCTTCCTTCGCGTGCTTGCGATCCAAAGCCGCGGCTCGACGCTCCGGCCAGTTGTTGCCGTATTCACCATCGGCAGCCAGGAACTCAGCCTGGTCGAGGTCGTGCTCACGCCTGTCGGCAGCAAGATCACGAGCATCGGCGAGGGCATCCCGCTGGTTAGCGGCTGCCAGGATCTCTTGGGCGGCCCTCAGCCGCTCGGCAAACGCTGCCTCCCGGGCCTCCAAGGCTGCCAGCCGCCGTTCGAGGTCGGTCTCTCGATCATCGGTTATCCGATCGAGTGACACCGTCCCCAGCACGGGGGGCACGATTGTTCTCCTCGGGCTCTTCTTTCCACACCGGAACCACGCTCGCTTCGTGCTCGCATCCTGTGGAACGCACCCGGCGGCACGTGTGACGAGTCACAGCGACTTGAGGGCGGATAGTGGACCGCAACTAGAGCGCTGTGCGTTCGTGCACGGCTGCCAGGGTCCGGAGCAGCACCGAAGGGTGACTGAGCACCGACATTACCGGCATCACGAACCCGCCACAATGCAGGGCGACCTCCGGCTCTCGGGCGAACACGGCTGGAAACTCGTCGGCACGATCATCCCGATCGCCTACACCGCCTGACTCGTCGCCTCTGGCCTGGCGCTTCTCTTCGCCTAGTGAGATTGCGGCGCGAATGGGTCCACGCCCAACACGCTTGGAGGAGCGTTGCCGGCGAGCCGCATCGGGCGACCCCGCATTGACGGCCGAGCAAGGCGAGGCTGAATGCGCCAGGCAGATGGATGCGACGGCACCGACAGCAGCGAGGCCGAAACAATCGCCAACTGCGAGACTGACGGCCGCGGGTCGCGCGATTCGTGGAGCGAACCGGACTCGAACCGGCGACCCCCTGCTTGCAAAGCAGATCGCGCTCAACGCTGTGCTGACCGGCAAATTGAGCGTGAAACGGGCGAGCGCAAGACGAAAGTTATGTGCTCACTGATCGCGCGGTGTTCAGGCGCTCCTTCGGATCTTAACTGCCGCCCTTCGCCCTGCCGAGCCTGGCTCTTTGATGTCACGGGTGCGCCCTTCGGGCACGCCAGGCGGCACTGGCAAGGCCAGCTCACGCGAGTCGGAGGCCTCGCCATGGCGAGGCCCCGCACCGCCGGGTATGGCCGGGGAGGTGGGGCGGGTTCAACGACCGCCGCCCGACCGACCGTGGATCGCGGCGTGAGCGGATGTTCGACGGCTGGTCTCACCTTGACGAAGCAGGTCATGCATGCGGGATATCAGCTCGCCGGGTGGGCAGTCCCAGGACTACGGCGGGGACTGGAGCCCACTCCGTTCAATACCGTCTTGAGCCAGGGCCATCCGATCGCGCCGGGCTGCTTCGCGGTCTTCCTTCGCGCTCTTGCGATCGAGAGCCGCGGCTCGACGCTCCGGCCAGTTGTTGCCGTATTCACCATCGGCAGCCAGGAACTCAGCCTGGTCGAGGTCGTGCTCACGCCTGTCGGCAGCACGGTCACGACCATCGGCGACGGCGTCCCGCTGGTCAGCGGCTGCCAGGATCTGTTGGGCGGCCCTCAGGCGCTCGGCAAACACTGCCTCCCGGGTCTCCAACGCTGCCAGCCGCCGTTCGAGGCCGGTCGCTCGTTCATCGGTTATCCGATCGAGTGGCACCGTCCCCAGCACGGCGGATACAACTGTTCTCCTCGGGCTCTTCTTCCACACTGAAAACCACGCTCGCTTCGTGCTCGCATTCTGTGGAACGCACCCGGCGGCACGTGTGACGAGTGACAGCGACTTGAGGGCGGATAGCGGACCGCAACTAGAGCTGTGCGTTCGTGCACGGCTGCCAGGGTCCGGAGCAGCACCGAAAGGTGACCGAGCACCGACATTACCGGCATCACGAACCCTCCCGCAACAGCGCAGTTCCGGTCGCACGTTGTCTGAACGACCGGAACCTGGGCCTGGCGCACGGCGCGCCGTGCGCCAGGCCTGCTTGGGTGGTACCCGGTCAGGGCGTGGTGACACCTTCGCTGGCGGCGAGTTGGTGGGTGATGACATCTTCGCGGTCGGGGAGCTGACGGGTGGAGACCAGGTATTCCGCGACCTGGCGAAGCTTGAGGTTGTGGTCTTGGGAGTAGCGTCGCAGCACCTCGAAGGCCTGCTTCTCGTCCAGGCCGTGGCGCTCCATCAGAATGCCTTGTGCCTGGCCGATCAGCTTGCGCCCATCCAGCGCCACGTTCAGGCCGGCGAGCTCCAGCGAGTGTTCCAATGCCACGGCGGCGTGCCGAGCGAAGATGTACGCGAACGCCACGTCATCGGCTTGAAAACACCTCGGCCGGCGCCAGTACAGGTTGATCGAGCCGGCGCGGCCGTCGTCTGCGTTGGGTGAACTCGACCGCGAGTAGGCACGCCACGCCCAGCTCTGAGGCTTTGGATCCCCAGCGTGGCCACCGCGGATCCGAGCCAAGATCGACCGCGACCAACGCCTCACCGTGCCAGGAGTTGTCCCGGCTGATGCCTTCCCCAAGCTCGGATTGCAGCGCATCAAGCCGCTCGACCAGCGGATCGGTGGCGGCGACCGTCTCCAACCGACCACCACGACGAAGCAGCGTGATACCGGCGGATTCAAATCAGGTGCCACCGCAGGCCTCGTCTCATTCAAGGAGACGTCCCGGCCGCATACCCGCCGCCGCTAGCCTCAAAAGATCACCGGAACGCTCCTGGCTGAACCTCCGGTCGCACCCAAACCAACTCCCCAACGATGCAGTTTCGTGGCCCGCCAGCCTCGCCGATTCGAGCTACACCGCGACCACCGGATGCCCGCATGGCGCAGCATCGCGACCGCCGCCCGCACTTGGAGACCGGGCTCGGTTGTAGGACATGTGGCCCTACGCGGTGGGTCGCGAGCGGGTGGAGCTTTGTGGGTATGCCGAGCTTCCATGTCCGGATGAGCAGTATCGAGCGCGCCGAAGCGCTCCTGGGTCCTTGGGCTCTGGCGGAGCGATGCCGGGTCCGCTGAACGTGAAGCCATGACTTTCAACGTCGTACTCTCCGGTGGGCCGGACGACTACGACGGCGCCACCATCGGCGGCGACATCGACCCCGACGCCACCGGATACTTCTGGCTCGAGTACGGCCCGGACGCGGCGTGGTACCAGATCGGCCCCACGCCGAATCCAGACGGCGCGACCTCCGGCCAGGACCACACAGCCCGCTACGTGGGCGACCACCGGCCCGACCGTCCACCGGCCGGCAAGACACGGGCCTACTACCAACTCAGCTCGACGGCGAACGCCCAACGGGCCGCTCATCGCCTGGCCGCAGAACCCGGCATCCACGTCTCCCGACCCGTCGGCTATGCCCAACGCATGACCATCCGCGTCGACCACCCCGAAGGCCAGAATCCCGACGCGATCCTGCGCAACATCGACCCGCTAGCCCGGCAGGTTCCCGGTCCACCCCAGACCGAGCGCCCGTAGACGCCATCGGTCGATTGGGTAGAAGATCATCAAGGCTCGGGCTCATAGGCGTTGGGCAGACCCGCGTAGGACCAGACATCTCACCACCGGTCGCCATCATGCGCCAAAGCCGGACCACGTTCGGGACGAACGGCCAGCGTTACGCGCCGGCCGTCAGCAGAAAGTCAGCGGCGTACTCAGGATCGAGGGACACCGCTCGCAGGGATCGACATCCCGGCAGACCTCTGACCCGCATACCAGCTATCAAACGCCACTCAGCCACATTGGCCGGACCGTGTTCACACCGATGAGATCAGGGGAGCGCCTGATAGCGGACTATGGGCGACGATTGGGAGACGAGCACGCGTCACGACACGCCCCAATGAGGGGAAGCAGGCGGCAATCCTCGCCCAACGCGAGCCCTCGTCTCGCCGCTCGCTGAGGCCTGAACCGCCCCGGTGTGTCCTGAGACTTTCTCGTTTGAGGATCCGACGAGCGTCGGGTCCGGTTGTTGAGCGTAGTAGGCGGCCTCCATCTGTGCTGGCGGGATGTCGCCACAGTACTCGTAGAGCCGCCTGTGGTTGAACCAGTCGACCCATTCGGCGGTGGCGACCTCGACCTGATTGACTGCCGCGGTCGTGGTGTTGGATCACCCCGGCCACCGGTCGGTCTTCCCGCCGCCGGGTCCAGATCGCGTGGTTGATGGCGTCCAGCACCAGCTGGGCGGTCATCGACGTGGACGGTGCGCCAGCCGATGATGCGGCGGGCGCAGGCGTCGATCACGAACGCGATGTAGACCCACCCGGCCCACGTGGACACATACGTGATGTCGGCGACCCACAGCCGGTCCGGCGCCGGTGGTGCGAACTGGCGCCGCACCAGGTCGTCAGGCCGCTTCGCTGCCGGGTCCGGGATCGTGGTCCGCTTGACCTTGCCTCGGATCGCGCCCCGCAGCTCCATCTGGTCCTGAGCCGCTCCACCGTGCAGCGTGCGATCGCCGGTGTGTCCACGGAGCGTTCCCGGTTGAGCTGGAGCCAGACCTTGCGGGCACCGTAGACGCCGTAGTTGTCCGCATGGACCTTGGCGATCTTCGGCTTCAGCTTTTCGTCCCGCATCTCCCGCTTCGGCGGCTTGCGGGAGCGGTGCTCGTAGTAGGTCGCAGGGGCGATCTTGCAGCCCAGTTCGGTGAGCTGCTTGCAGATCGACTCGACACCCCAGCGCAGACCTTCGTCGTGGCGTTCACCGACGTGGGTGTCGATGAACCGCGCGATCAGCGCTGTGGCCGGTCGAGTTCGGCCGCGAAGAAAGTCGAGGCCGCCCTGAGGATCGCGTTGGCGCG
>Ga0209382_10000979_pt1 | contig 46203 bp, 25 predicted proteins | sample SoiMetdeltSBSDD5_FD_187599 | JGI IMG/M metagenome (GOLD analysis project Ga0209382, IMG submission 187599) | Bulk soil microbial communities from a Populus tree surrounding site in Tennessee, USA - Soil MetaG P. deltoides SBSDD5 (SPAdes) (version 2) | ecosystem: Environmental > Terrestrial >...
TCTCCCGCGGCTCAGGCCGACTTCGTCGCGGGGAATGTTCCGACTGGTGAAGGCATCAGCGGTTACAGCGTGTACGTGTGGGATGAGCACGAAGGATTTCGGATCGTAGTCGTCGATGCCATCGCGACCGATGTCAACAACCACGGCGATATCGTCGGATCGCAATACGCGTGTGGTCCAGAGGCGACGGGCGCCTCGTGCACGCCGCACGGTTTCATCTGGAGTGCGTCCGCGGGCGTAGTGGACCTCGGTGCATTCCGACCCGATTCAGTGGATGACCACGGCGGCATGCGGGGTTCCTGCACCGACGGCGCGGGTGGAGTCGAGGTGCCGTGCGTGATGCGCGACGGCAAGGTCACTGCGCTGTGTGATGACGCGGACCAGTCGTGCATCCTCGGCCAGATGGCACCACCACAGGCTCCGGCAGGGATGTTGCGGCCTTCGCGCGCACTCCCGAACGCCGCGCCGGTTCCAGCGACCACGGCCAAGGCACCGCCCCTTGTTGCAGGGATGCAAGTTGTGGGCGCCGTCGCTGCCGCCGCTCTCACTCCGACGCAGATCGAGAACGCCAAGCCGGGCACGACGGAGTGGAAGCTGACGAACCGCGGCTATGCCACCGGTGCGATCGAGGGATACGCCTCGGAGACCTCGGTGAACCGCGGGAGCCAGATCAGGCTATTCGTCAACACGGCGGCGCCATCCTTCACGATGGACATCTTCCGGATGGGCTATTACGGCGGCGCCGGCGCGCGGCGCATGCTCCCGACCATCACGGCGAGCGGCACGAAGCAGGTGATTCCAGCGCCCGATGCGCTCGGGCTCGTCGAGTGCAACTGGGAGAATCCGTACGTGTTGACCATACCTGCGAACGCGGATCCCACCGAGTGGATGAGCGGCATCTACCTGGTGAAGCTCACCGAGAGCGTCAACAAGAAACAGCAGTACATCGTATTCGCAGTGCGCGACGACGCCAGGGCGTCCGACCTGCTGCTCGCGCAGGCAGTCAATACCTACCAGGCGTATAGCCCGTGGGGCGGAAAGTCCCTCTACGGAACGATCGCGAACCGATCCGACCACGCCAACGGCGCACGCAAGGTGTCGTTCAGCCGTCCCTACTACGGAGAGCAGGGCGACGGCGTCGGCCAGTTCTTCTCCTGGGAGCTCGCGTACCTGCAGTTCCTCGAGCGGGAAGGGTACGATGTGACCTACGCCACCAACGTCGACGTCGATCGCTATCCCGACCTGCTGCGCACGCACAAGGCCTTCCTGTCGGTGGGGCATGACGAGTACTGGTCGTGGCGGATGCGCGACAACGTCGAAGCGGCGCGCGACGGCGGCGTGAGCCTCGGTTTCTTTTCAGGCAACACGTCCTACTGGCAGGTCCGATATGAGAACGGCGTCGAGACGGGGCAGCCGTTCCGCACCATGGTCGGCTACAAGAGCTCGTGGCGCGACGACCCGATGACTCCCGACTACCTGAAGACGAATCAGTTCCGGTTGAGCCCGGTCAACCGGTCTGAAGACCGCATGATCGGCGTGATGTATGTGACCCAGGCGCGTCCGATTTTTACTGTCGAGGATGCCTCGCACTGGATCTTCACGGCAACCGGCCTGAAGAATGGCGACACGCTCAAGAATACCGACGGCAAGGGGTTTCTGGGCTATGAGGTCGACTCGATGGGACCGGGCACGCCGGCCAACGCACGACGAGTCGGCCACTCCCCGGTCACGGCGAATGGCGCCAACTTTTCCGACATGACGGTGTACCGTGCCGCCAGCGGCGCGACCGTGTTCGCCACCGGCAGCATCAACTGGTCGGTCACCGTGCCCCAGGCACAGCAGATGATTCGCAACGTGCTCGCGCGCTTCATCAGCAACGCGTTCGCCGACACCGTCCCGGTCAGGCCGCCACTGCCGGCGCCGTTCAGGGCCGTCGACATCGGCAACACCGGTCGAGCCGGATTTGTCTCGCTCTCGTCGGCCAACGGCTTCACGCTGAACGGCGCCGGCCAGGACACTCAGTCGTCTGTCACTGATGCGCTCTACTACGCGCACCAGCCTTTGTCGGGCGACGGAGAGATCGTGGTGCAGGTCACCGGGCTGCAGCGTGCGTTCGGCTACCGGTCGGGCATCATGATTCGCGAGTCGCTCGATCCCAAATCGAAGTACGCCTCGGTCGTCGTCAGGGCAGCGGGATCGACCACTCCGCCAGAAGGCGCGGAGTTGCGCGTCCGCGATGTGGTAGGTACGAAATCCCGCGTCATTGCGTCGCGCGACTACAAGATGCCCAACTGGATCAAGCTGGCGAGGTCCGGAAGTACTTTCACGTCGTGGACATCGACTGATGGTGTTTCCTGGACCGTACTTGGCTCGGTGACGATCCCGATGGCGACCAACGTCTTGATCGGCACATCGGCCGCGTCGGCGCGCTACGGCGTATGGATCACCGCGCGGTTCGAAAACGTGAGCGTCCGAACGTCGGCGCAGCAGCCCTCTACGGTCGTGATCCGTGCCAGCGACGTCACGAGGCTGGTCGGCAACTGGACGAAGGTGGCGGATCCGACCGCGGCGGATGCGACAGCGCTCCACAATCCGAACGCGAACGCCGTCAAGATCGCGACCGCGCTCGCCACACCGGTGAACTACTTCGAGACAACGTTCAGCGCGCAGGCCGGCGTGGCGTATCACCTGTGGGTGCGATTGAAGGCGCAAAACAACTATTTCGGCAACGATTCGATTTACGTCCAGTTTTCCGATGCGGAAAACCCGAGCCAGGCGCCGATCTACCGGATCAACACCCCGACCGCGGCGGCGGTCGTCCTGCAGGAAACGGACAACGGCCCGATCCGCGAGTGGGGCTGGGCGGACCAGGGATGGAACGGCAACGGCACCGACATCTATTTTGCGGAGTCAGGCGCTCACACCATCCGGGTCCAGCAGCGTGAGGACGGTGTGATGATCGACCAGATCATCCTGTCGCCGAGCACGTACCTCGGCTCTCCGCCTGGAGCACAGAACAACGACACGACCATCGTGCCGAGGTGACGGTGCGTCACCGTCACTCCGCCCGCAGCGCCTGGACCGGATCGATTCGACTGGCGTGACGGGCAGGCGCGTAACCGGCGATCAGCGTGACGCAGCCCAGCACCGACAGCGCGACGACGATCGCCGCCGGATCGCGAGGTGTCACGCCGAACAACTGCGCGGCGATGAAGTGGTTCACGCCAAGCGACGCCAGCGTGCCGAGCACCGCACCGATGGTCACCAGCAGCAGCGTCTCGCGCACCATCATCCAGACGACGCTCTGCTGTCTCGCGCCGATGGCGAGGCGAATGCCAATCTCGCGGGTGCGCGTGGCGGCGCGGTAGGCCATGACGCCATAGAGCCCGATACACGCCAACAGCAGCGCCAGGACGGCGAAGAACGCGGCGAGGAATGCGAGCATGCGTTCCCGGGCCAGCAACATTCCTACCTGCTGCTCGATCGTGGCAATCCCCGAGACGAACCCGCCCGGGATGGTCTCGGCGACGCTGGCGCGGATCGAAGGGACCAGCCGTGTCACATCGCCGGCGCCTCGCACTAGAATAAAGGCGTTCGTGATCGGATCGATCGCCTGCTCCAGCGGCAAATAGATCATTGGCTCGTCGGGTGTTCGCAGGTCCTGGTAGCGCGCATCGCGGACAATACCGACAATCTCGAACGGATCCTGGACCCGCTGTCCGGGGAAGTTGACGGTGCGGCCGAGCGGACTCTCCGTGCCGAAAAACCCGCGTGCCGCGGTCTCGTTGAGAATGGCGACACCGAGCGAGCCCGACTGATCGCGGCCCGTGAACGATCGGCCGGAGAGCAGGCGGATTCCCGTCGTTTCGAAGTAGCGTTCGGTGACGTGAGCGAGACGGATGCCCCGATCCTTCAGTGGCCCTGGCGCGGGACCCTCGATGGCGATCCTCACGCCACGGATATTGCGGCTCAGCGGACTCATACCCGCCGCAACGGCGGCGGAAGACAAACCCGGCACCTGGTGCACGCGCTCCACGAAGCCGCGCCAGATTGCCCCGAGCCGGGCATGGTCGGCGCGAAATTCCGCTGGAGTCTTCGGCGTCACGGTGCGTCCCGGCACCTCTGCCTCCACCCGCATCGTGAGAATGCCGTCGTGATCCACCCCGAAGTCGACTGCGTTCAGGTTGTGGAGCGTGCGTATGAAGAGCGCCGCTCCGCAGAGCAGGAGCACCGACAAGGTCACTTGAACGACGACGAGCGCTCGGCCGAGACGATTCTGAGACGTCGACCTGCCGGCACTTCCCGGTTTCGCCGCGCCGACGCGGGTTGCCCGCAGCGCCGGCGCAAGGCTGAACAGCAGCGCCGTGGCGATTGACACGCCGGCGGTAAAGCCGATGACGCGGAGATCGAAATGCGCGTCCAGCACCACCTGTTCGGCGGAGCCGGCCAGGACGCCAACCAGGAACGACGTAGCCCACCGCGCGAACAGCAATCCGACGCCCGCCCCCAGTGACACGAGCACGAGTCCTTCGGTGAGCAGCTGACGGATGAGTCTCGCGCGGCTGGCGCCGATCGCGAGCCGGACCGCGATCTCGTTCTGCCTCGCCGTCGCGCGGGCCAGCAACAGGTTGGCCACGTTCGCGCACCCGATCAAAAGAACGACACCGACGATGCCCATCACGATCAAGAGCGGCTCGGAGTAGGCGCGGCGGACCTCGTTGCCGCCTTTCGCGGCGGGCACGAGCGCGATCCCGCTGAATCCGCCCCGTTTCTCGCGCGGCATCCCGACGTCGGTCAGGTAGGCGTCCCACAGCGCTTCGAGGTCGGCGCGCGCCCGCTCGACGGTCGCATCGGGAGCGAGTCGTGCGATCACGCTGAGCCACCAGCGCTGCTTTGCCTGCAGGCTGTCTCCAGCGAGCATCATCGGGATTGTGATGTCGAGCGGCATGCCGACCTGAAGGCCGAAGAATCCGGGAGGGGCGACCCCGACGATCGTCACCCAGTCGGTCCCGACCTGGATGGTCTTCCCGATGATCGATGAATTCCTGGCGAACCGGCGCGTCCAGAACGCGTCGCTGATGACAGCGACCGGGCCATCCGGCCCCCCGCGTCCCGGCTCCGCGTCGTCGGCGGGCGTGAGCAGGCGCCCGTGGATCGGGCGGACGCCGAGCAAATCGAAGTAGGAGCCGGAGACATACTGGCCGCGCACCTCCTCCGGGGCCCCGTCAATCGTCACCTTGAACAGGCGTTCGTCGAACGCGGCGATACCGGACAGGAATCGGTTGTGATCGCGAAGCCGCTCGAAGCATGGATAGGGAGGGCCGTTGCTGCCGCCCGACTTCCCGCCGGTGTTGTCGACGAAGAACAATCCCTGCGGATCCTGGACGGGCAGCGTCTTCACCAGCACGGTATCGATCAGGCTGAAGATGGCGGTGTTGGCGCCGATCCCGAGTCCCAGCGACAGCAAGGCCACTACCGTAAACGCGGGCGACCGTCGCAGAAGGCGGACTGCGTACCCGGCGTCGCCGCGCAACTCGTCGAACAGGCGAAGGCCGACGGCCTCGCGGCATTCGTCCTGCCGCGCCGCCACGCTGCCGAACTCGGCGAACGCACGCCGGCGGGCTTCCTCCTCCGGCAAGCCGCTCCGGTGCAGATCCGCCTGATAGAGCTCCAGGTGCGTCCGCATCTCGTCCTGCATCTCACGCTCGAAGTCAGCACGCCGGCGGCTGACCCGGAACCACGACTTCACGCGCCCGGAGAGACTCATACGTCCTCCGGCAGCGCTTCGAGTGCGAAGCCGATCGCCTCGGAGAAGCGCCGCCAGTACGCCGTCTCTTCCTTGAGCCGGCGCCGGCCAGCCGCGGTGAGGCGGTAATACTTCGCCTTCCGCTTGTTCTCGGATTCGCCCCACTCGGAGGTGATGAGCGCCTGATGCTCGAGGCGATACAGCGCGGGATAGAGCGAGCCCTGCTGGATCAGCAGGCGCTTCTGCGAGATCTGCTCGATGCGGAGCAGGACGCCGTAGCCGTGCAGCGGTCCCAGCGAAACGGCCTTGAGGATGAGAAGGTCGAGCGTGCCCTGCAGCAGCTCGGTCGTGTCACTCACGCGGCTCTCCTAGACAGGTCAGGAGAGCATGACGCATTTCTCCTAGACCGTCAAGGAGAACCGCACTCACGCGCCGTCACGCACGCGCGTGAAGGTGCCCTCGCGGTCGATCTCGAAGCCGAGCGATGTCACGTTGCCGCCGGGATGGCGATGGCCGGGATCGGGGTTGGTCCGGTTCCGGGAGGACCCGGCAGGGTCGGGGTTGATGCGGCCGGCTCGTTCGCGTACGAAGGGCAGGTATCCGTCGACGAGAAGATGCCACGCGGTCTCGACTGAGCGTTTGGCCATTTCACACGTCCACCGAGGAAGCCTTTCCGGATGCCACGAGATGCCGCGGCGAGGCGCGACCACGCGCGATCGACTTCCGGAGGACGGCCGAAACAGCGCGTTTTCGCAGAAACGATGTCCTGCGCAGCACGCCGCATGCCGGGTAGACCGCTCCGACCAACGAATCAGTCGAGCGGTCTCATTCGTCCCGCAGCGCCACGAGCGGATCCGTTCGAGACGCGCTCCGCGCCGGGACATAAGCGGCCGCGATCGTGACGAGCGTCACGGCGGCACCCGCGATACCGATGCTGGCCGGATCGTGTGGCGTGAGTCCGAACAGCATCGACGACACGAAGCGCGTGATCGCGGTCCCCAGCGGAATACCGAGCGCGAGGCCGACCGCGACCAGCACGAGTGATTCCTTCAGGAACAAGCGCTCGATCGTTCCGGGGTTCGCGCCCACGGCAATCCGCAATCCAATCTCCCGGCGCCGCCGCGCGACGCTGAAGGCGAGCACGCCGTAGAGGCCGACAGCGGCAATCAGCAGCGCCAGCGTGCCGAACCACGCCGAGACCTGCGCGACCAGCCGTTCGATGACGAGGGTGCGATTGACGATCTCGCGAAACGGCACGACGTTGGCGAGCGTGATGCCCGGGTCGATCGATTGCGTCATGCCCGGCAGCGCCCGCGACACCGGGTCGGCCTCGCCCGAGGTGCGAATGACGAGACGCACCACCGGTGTACCGCCCATCTGCCGGTACGGCCGGTAGTACATCGCCGGCGAATCGTCGCGCAGGTTGATCCACTTCGAGTCCTTCACGACGCCGACGATTTCCATCAACTCACCTGAGCGCGAGCCACCCTGGCGGTAGAACCGCGCGCCGATCGGATTCGTTCCTGGCAGGAACCGCTTCGCGAACGATTCATTGACGATCGCGACCAGGGGCGCCCGCTCGTCGTCCGCCGCCGCGAAGTCGCGTCCCGCGGTCAACGTGGTTCCCATCGCGCGGAGGAACCCGGGCGAGATGCGCTGTTCGATGACGGACGAGTCGCCGCCCGCAGGGCGATCGCGGCCCGGAAAGCCGATCCCGAACTCGATCGCGCCGCCCGACAATTGCCCGGAGTGACTGAAGGCCGCGACCTCGACGCCGGGCAGTCCCTGCGCACGGGTTCGAAGTTCCTCGATCAACTGATCGCGGCGGGCCTCCGGATAGTCGCGCGGAAAGCCGACGTCCGCGACGAGCAGGCGGTCCTCGCGGTAGCCGCCATCCTGACCGCGAAGGTTCTGGAGCGTGCGGAGAAACACGCCGGCCACGACGAGCAGCGCCGTGCACAGGACGATCTGCCCGACGAGCAGCCCGCGGCTCAACGGGCTTCGCGTCCGCTGGCCAGCCCCTGCGCCGGCCCTCAAGGCCGTGGCGGAGACTCGCCCGGTTGCACGGATCGCCGGCAGGACCCCGAAGAGGAGGCACGTGGCCAGCGACAACAGCGAGATGCACGCGACGACGCGCGTGTCGACGGCGAATCGAAGGTTCGGGGCGGCGATCGCCTGATCGGGCGGCAGGAAGGCGATGAGCGCGCCGTTGATCCAGTAGGCGACGCCGAGTCCGAGCACGGCGCCAGCGATCGACAGCAACAGGCTCTCGGTGATCAGCTGACGAAGGATGCGCCACCGCGACGCGCCGACCGCTGCCCGCACCGCCATTTCGCGGGTGCGCGACACGCCCGCCGCGAGCACCAGGTTCGCGAGGTTGGCGCAGGCGATCAGCAGTACCAGTGCGGCCACGAGCGCGACCAGCAGCAATGGCCGATACAGTCGGAGACGCAGCGTCGAGTAGCCAATGCCCCCGGGCTGCAGCCGCACCGGCCGGCCGAGGACCGCGGAGCTGTCAGTCTCTGCATGCTCGGAGGTGACGCCCGGATGGAGGCGCCCCATCACGCGCATCCACCGGCCGCGCACGCGATCGTCGGAATTGGCGGGCACGACCTGATCGATCGGCAGCCAGATATCGACCGGAGCGTCGACCTCCGTGCCCCGGAAGCCCGGCGGCGCGATGCCGGCGATCGTGAACTCGCGAGCGTTTCGCCGGAAGCGCGAGCCGAGCACGGACGGGTCGGCGTTGTACTGCCGCCGCCAATACTCCTCGCTCACCACGGCGATTGGCTCGCCCGGCGTGCCGGGTGCGGGTCGATGGAACACGCGACCTCTCAAAGGACGCACGCCGAGCACGTCGAAGTAATTGTCGGAGACCAGTTGCACCAGGGCCGAGCGCCTGGCGCCGTCCGCTTCGATCTCCGAGGGCCGGCCGGCGACGAGCGAGCTGGCGGTCACGCCCGACAGCGTCCTGCTGTCGCGCCGCAGCGTGTCCTCGGTCGCCAGTGTGAACGCCTCGGTGCTCGTGCCATCGGATCGCCACTCGGCCAGACGGACGAGCTCGCCCGGTCGTTCGACCGGCAGGTGTCGCAGGAGCAGGGCGTCGATCAGGCTGACGACCGCGGTTGTGCCGCCCATGCCCAGCATCAGCGTCAGGATCACGGTGGCGGACAGGACAGGCCGCCGGCGCAGCAGGCGAACCGCGTAGCGGATATCCTGGGCGGCTCGTTCGATCGAGGCAAAAACCGCGGCAGTGCGCGGCAGTTCTCCTGGCGGCATGGCTGGCACTCTCCACTGCTCCTGCGGGATGACGACAGCGGGGACTGAAAGGTCCGCGCGACAACGCATCGTTCCGTAGACGGTCCAGGCGGGCGGTGGGTTGGAAAGTCTGTCGTCGACTCCAGCGATCGCTCAGTCGAGCGGCCGGATGCGGATGTTTTTGTAGAGCACGGCGCTCTTCGCGTCATGCGCCTGAAGCGCAATCGTGCCGGGACCCGTGATTCTCCGACCAGGACCTTCCTGGCCGCCGTTCCAATCGGCCGGCTGGGTCCAGTTCACGATCTGTCTCTCGTTGATCTTCACGACGATCGTGTCACCCTTGACGATGATCGACTCGGTGAACCAGGTCTCGTCGTTCACGATGGATTCGTTCAGGTCGACGACGTGGTAGAGACTGCCGGTTCGCGGGCCGGCGGTGCCGTTGTAAACCTGAACCTCGAAACCCTTGGAGGGAAAGCGGCCGGACGCGCGCTCGTTGCCGCCCACTTCTTCGAATTCCGTCAGGACGTAGACGCCGCCGTTTGCGGCTGCGCGCGCCATGATGTCGATCCGCAACTCGAAATGGCGGAAACGGTGATTGCGAAAGGGGCCGTCGTAATAAGCGTGGCTCGCGGGGCCGCTCGCGACGATCGCTCCGTCACTGACGCTGAAGGATTGCTGAGACCCGCTGATCTTCCATCCCGTCAGATCGGTCCCGTTGAAGAGGCTCGTGAATCCGGGTTCCACTGCCGGAGCTTTGGCGGGCAGGAACGGCATCGCCCAGGCGAAGAGCAGGACCACGGTGAAGCGCATGGCGCGCACAGTGTAGCACCCGCGTCATTCGAAGATGGTGTTTCGGGCGTGCAGTGGAACCGGCCGGCAATCCCGGATACATTCTTGGCGCGGCTGAAGGCTGTTTCACCTGAAACAACAGTGCGAATCGAGGCGCGAGGACTGGCCTCGTTCACCAGGCGGGAGGGAGCACGTTCATGATTCCGAGTCGCCGGGATCTTCTCAAGGCGCTGGCTGCTGGTCCGTTGCTGTTCGCGCCCGAGCGCCAGGCCGCCGTGACGACGGTCAACGGCGTCGTGTTCGGCGTCGAGACCTTCAGCTTTCACGATCTGCCGCCGGCCGGCGACCCGCAGCTCATCCCGACGATCATCAAGAACCTGCAGGCACTCGGCATTGCCGAGTGCGAGATCATGTCCGGCCACATCGAGCCGTTTGCCAGCGTGATGACTGGCTGGTGGGTGCAGAGCCGCCGGTCGCCGGACTTCGCGCGGCGGCGCGACGAGGCGCGACAATGGCGCCTCACCGTACCGATGACGTACTACCGGGAGATCCGGCGCCGATTCGAGGACGCAGGGCTGCGGATTTATCTCTACAACGTCAACTTCAACGAGACCTTCACGGACGCCGAGCGTGATCGGACGTTCGAAGCGGCGCGGGAGCTCGGCGCCGAAGGGTTCAGCTCGTCCACCGTGCTCTCGGAAGCACGGCGGCTCGTGCCGTTCGTGCAGAAGCACAAGACGTTCGTGGCGATGCACAACCACAACAACCTGGTGGATCCCGATCAGTTCGCGACGCCCGCAAGCTTCGAGACCGCGCTGGGCATGTCGCCGCTGTTCCATGTGACGCTGGACATCGGGCACTTCACCGCCGGCAACAATGACCCGGCGGCCTTCATTCGTCAGCATCACGGCCGCATCGTCAACATCCACGTGCGCGACCGGAAGCGGAACAACGGCCCGAATCGCCCGTTCGGGCAGGGCGACACGCCGATCGCCGACGTGCTTCGACTCATCAGGGACAACAAGTACCCGATTCGCTGCTACCTCGAATACGAGTACGGGTCGTTCCGGCCGGCACTGGACGAAGTGAAGACCTGTTTCGACTACTGCAAGCGCGTGCTCGCCTCATGATCGCGCGAACGAGCGAAGCGAGTGAGCCACGCTCGCGGAGCGGGGATCGTGGGGTCCCCGCGAGCGAGCGTGCAGGGGGGGCCCGGCGGGGCGAAGCCCCCCGGACAAAAAAAATGAGTGCCATAAGGCGGGTGCGGCCGCATCTGCTCCCGGCGGCTGCGGTGCTCTCAATGCTCGCGACCGGGCTTGGCCTGGATGCACGGCAGGAACGCGATGCCGGCGGCTTCAAGGCGCCGACCGCGGCGCTCGAGCGAGGGCGCGCGGTCTATGTGCTCAACCACTGTCATTTCTGCCACGGCGTCGATCTGACGCGCGCGACGATGGGCGCGGCCAATCTCTCGCAATCGCCCTTCGTCGGCACCGACGAGGACGGGAATATGATCGGCCCGCTCGTCAAGGCCGGTTTGCCGAACCTCCAGACCGCGATGCCGAGCTACGTGGAGCTGACCCCGGCGGAAATCGTCGATCTCGCCCGCTACATTCACTTTCTCCGTCAACAGGCACGCTTCAGAGAGCTCAGCCCCGTCACCGACACGCCCGCCGGAGACCGCATCGCCGGTGAGGCGTACTTCAACGGCGCGGCCAACTGCCGCTCGTGCCATTCGATAACCGGGGACCTGGCGGGCATCGGCCGCAAATACGATGCGGCGAAGCTTCGCGAGCGTCTGCTCAGACCCGGTCCCGCGACGCCGGGCGAAGGCGCGAGCCCGACGCAGGGGCAGGCCGCGCATCTCAAGCTGCTCGAAAACTACACCGCAGCGAACGTCCAGGATCTCGTGACGTATCTGGGCGCGAGCCGGTAGTCGAAAGGCCTTCGCGATCGCGGATGAGCGCGATGCCACAGCGAGCGCCATTCGATCGACACGGGATGCGAGCCGCGCCGAATCGCCTGAGCTACAGTCACATCGATCGCGTGGTAGTCTCATTCACGCGCGCGTGGCTCACTCCGCCGAGCAGCGGCGCTGAAGCCACGACCAGGTTCTCGACAGCGATGCTCCCCGAGTCGCCCAACACGTCGAGGTAGCGAACCGTTCGGATCAGCCGTTTCCGGTAGTTTCAGGCCGTCCACTCCCGAGAGAGGTGTCTCATGATCGAACGACGCCTTTGCCGAGCCGTTCCGGTTCTGGCAGGGTTCCTCGTCTTCGCGCTCTTGTCCGCCCGTCTTCCGGCGCAGACCCTCTATGGGACGCTGGTGGGCAACATCACCGACCCCAGCGGTTTGCCGGTAGGGGCAGCCACGGTGCAAGCGGTGCACTCCGCCACCGGACTGGCACGCGAGACCAAAACGAACGAGCGTGGTGGCTTCGTGTTTTCGGACCTGCAGTCGGGGTCCTACGATCTCACGGTCAGCGCGGGCAAGTTCGCGCCGTTCACCACGACAGGGCTCCAGATCTCGGCGAACGCGGTCACCCGGGCCGACGCGCAACTGCAATTGCCGACCCTCGCGGAGGCGGTCACCGTTGCCGCGTCGACCACGACGCTCCAAACCGATCGGGCCGAGGTCCGCAGCGAGCTCGACACGAAGCAGGTCAACTCCTTGCCCGTGTCGGGTGTCCGGAACTACACGGCACTGCTCGCGCTCGTGCCTGGCGTCTCGCCGCCAGCGCCCGCTCATACGCTTGCCGCCAATCCCCAGGAGTCGCTCGCGGCGTCGGTCGGCGGGCAGACCGACGAGAGAAACGACACCAGGATTGACGGCGCCGGCAACACGTTCATCTGGCTGCCGCGTCTGGTGGCCTACAGCCCGCCACTCGAAACCATCGAGGCCGTGAACGTCGTGACCAACAGCATGGACGCCGAGACCGGCATGGCTGGCGGCGCAGCCGTCAACGTGCTCACGAAATCCGGCACGAACAGCTTCCACGGCACCGTCTTCGAGCACCACATCAACAGCGCGCTCAAGGCGCGGAACGTGTTCTACTTCGACCCGAGCCGGCCGAAGTTCAATCAGAACCAGTGGGGAGGTACGCTTGGTGGCCCGGTGATGAGGAACAAGCTGTTCTTCTTTGCCAGCCACGAGCAGACCAATCGCGAAAGCAACGTGTCGAGGTTCTTCACCGTGCCGACCGCCGAGGCGCGGAGAGGCGACTTCAGCAGCTACGGCACGACCATCTACGATCCGCTCACCGGGACCTCGGACGGTTCGGGGCGTGTGGCCTTCGCCAACAACATCATTCCCGCAGACAGGATCAGCAGGGTCGCGCGTCAGATCATCGAGTGGCTGCCGCTGCCGACCACGTCGGGGATCAGTTCGAACTACTTCGCGTCGGGAGAGGCGGTCTTCGATCGCCACTCGACGGATATGAAGGTCAACTGGAACCCCTCGGGAAGATTCACCATGTTTGGCCGCGCCAGCATCCTGAAATTCTCCGGGTGGACGCCGGTTCCCTTCGGCCGCGCCTCCGGCGGAGCCATCCCGCCCGACCTCTCCGAAGGGCCGGTGGATGGGCTGAACAAGAGCGTCTCGGTCGGCATCACCTACACGATCCGGCCGAACCTGTTGCTTGATGGCACCATCGGCTTCAACTACGTCACCCCGGAGGCGCTCCATGCCCTGTGGGGAGAGAACGTGGGACTGGACGATCTGCAGCTCCCGGGCACGAACGATCCGAACGACATTACTTACAGCGGCATGCCGCAGTTCAGGATCTCGGGGTACTCGACCTACGGCAATCCAGGGGCCGCGAGGCCGCAGCGGTGGCACGACAACCAGCGCCGGTACAACGCGAATCTCACGTGGATGAAGGGAGCGCATGGGTTCCGCTTCGGGTTCGATCTCTCGCACGAGCACATGAACCACTGGCAGATCGAGGGTGGCGGCGGACCCCGTGGAGACTTCGCCTACAGCGGCGGGCAGACCGCCATCCGGAACGGCCCGGCGCCCAATCAGCACAATGCGTTCGCGGCGTTTCTCCTGGGACTGCCCTCGCAAATTGGCAAGGCGGTCGCTCCGGAGCTGCCGCTGACGACGCGGGCGTGGCGGCAGGGGTTCTATGCGCGCGACCAGTGGCAGGCGACGCGTGACCTGACCCTGACACTGGGCGTCCGCGCCGAGTATTACCCGGTTGTCACCCGGAAGAACCGCGGGGTCGAACTGTACGACGTCACCACCAACAAGGTGCTCGTCGGTGGCATTGGCTCGGTTCCTGACGACGTCGGGACTTCGGAGAGTGTGCACTTCGCGCCACGGCTCGGCGCCGCGTACCGAATCGGCGACCAGTGGGTCGTTCGCGGCGGCTTCGGGATCAGCACCGATCCGTTCTCCCTGGCGCGCCTGTTCAGGACGAACTATCCCTCCCTCGTGGCGATGGACATCGTGACTGCGAACTCGTTCGGCTTCGTCGGGAGAACCGAGGATGGCATCCCGCCCGTGCCGATTCCGGATCTCGGCAACGGGATCGTCGATATCCCCGGCAACGTCATCGCCACCGCGATGGAGGAGGAATTCAACCGCGGATATACCCAGAGCTACAACGTGACGGTTCAGCGCGACCTGGGTTGGGCGTTCGTCGCGCAGGCCGGTTACGTCGGCTCGCGAACCGTCCGGCCGCTCCTGACGATGGAGCTCAATTACGCGCTGCCGGGCGGCGGCAACGCCGGCAGAGTCCTCAATCAACAATACGGGCGCACCGCGAGCACGACACTGCAGCTGCCATATCCGGACGGAACCGGGAGATACGATTCGTTGCAGGCGACGCTGACCCGCCGATTCAGCGGCGGCTTCCAGCTGCAGACGAGCTACACGTTCTCGAAATCGATGTCCTGGGCCACGTCGTGGATGGATCCCTCTCAGTTTCACCGCAATCGCGCGCTCAGTTCCTTCGACCGTCCGCACAACTTACAGGTTGGGTGGGTGGCGGAACTGCCGTTCGGCGAGGGCAAGCCTCTCGCCACGGAAGGCCTCGCCAAGCTCTTGTTCGGCGGATGGCAACTAAACGGCATTTTCAGCAAATACAGCGGCACCCCGTTCACGGTGTCGGCGTCGGGCACATCGCTCAATGCACCGGGCAATGCACAGACCGCGGATCAGGTGCTCGACGAGGTGAAGATTCTCGGTGGAACAGGGCCCGGACAGTCGTATTTCGATCCGCTGGCGTTTCGCTCAGTGACCGACGTCCGCTATGGCAATAGTGGACTGAACACTCTGCGAGGGCCAGGATTCACGAACCTGGACCTGGGACTGTTTCGCGAGTTCCGGGTTCATAACCTGCAGATTCAGTTCCGGGCCGAGGCGTTCAACGCGACGAATACGCCGCATTTCAACAATCCCGGTGCGAACGTCTCCAATATGCGGCTGAATACCGACGGCACGGTGAATTCGCTGGGAGGGTATACCGAGATCACCAGCGCCAGGCCGGATGAACGGCAGGTGCGGCTCGGGATCAGGGTCGCTTTCTAGGCCACGATCGATCACCCGATTTCCGGACGGTGGGGTTGCGGAGCTGTCAACCCCACCGCCCGAGACTTACCCGACCAGGCACTCCTTGCAGTACTGTATCGACCTGGCGAGCTCCTTCTCCAGGTCGGAACCCTCCAAGTCAAACCACGTCAGGGAGCCGAACCATGCCGGAGCGGATCCGGATGCCGGGCACCCGGCGCATGACGTGATCGCCATCACTCGGACATCCCGCTTGAATGTGGTCCTCTATACGGCAACTACCAGAGTCGGTCCAGTGAGGAGAGGGCGGCATGACAGCGAGGGTTGGCGAAAGGGACGCGCCTGCGCACGGGGTTCTCGGGCAGCCGAAGGGCCTGTACTACCTGGCCGCCACAGAAGCGTGGGAACGCTTCTCGTATTACGGCATGACCGCCCTGGTGGTCCTGTACATGGTCAATCAGCTTCTGCTGCCGGGCCATGTCGAGAACATCGCGGGCTTCACCCGCTTTCGCGGGGTGCTGGAACGCGTGTTCGGGCCGATGTCGACGCAAGCCCTTGCGTCACAGATTTTCGGTCTCTACAGCGGCTTCGTGTATTTCACGCCCGTCCTGGGCGGCTGGATCGCCGATCGCTTGATCGGCCAGCGGAATGCGGTCGTGGCGGGGGCGGTGCTGATGAGCGCCGGCCACCTCGCCATGGCGTTCGACCGGAGCTTCCTGCTGGCGCTGGCGCTGCTGGTCCTCGGCAGCGGATTCCTGAAGGGAAACATCTCCGCCCAGGTGGGCGGGCTCTACTCCGTCGACGACGAAGCCAATCGCGTGCGCGGCTACACGGTCTTCTCGATGGGGATCAATGTCGGCGCTGTGCTCGGCCCGCTCGTCTGTGGACTGTTGGCGCAACTCTACGGCTGGCACACCGGGTTCGGTGCGGCCGCCCTGTTCATCGTGATCGGCCTCGTGACGTATCTGGTCGGCTATCGCCACCTGCCGTCACGCGTCGACCGCGCGACGAGCGTGAGCCGGAAGCTCACAGCCGGAGAGTGGCGGCGCATCGGGGCGATCTGCGCCGTGCTGGCGATCGTCGTGTTTCACGCGACCTCGTACTTCCAGTCGTTCAATACCGCCGCGATCTGGACCCAGGATCACGTCGCTCTCGATCTTGGCGGCTTCCGCATCCCCGTGCCCTGGTTCAACGCGGTCGATCCGGTGTTCTCGATCCTTGCCGTCCCCGGGGTGTTCGCGGTGTGGCGCTGGCAGGCCGGGGCGCGTCGCGGCGTCGAGCCGGGCGATCTGGAAAAAATCGGCATGGGCGCCTGGCTGGTCGCCAGTGGCAATCTGATTCTGGTGGCGGCGATCCTGGCATTCGGAAACGACCGGCTGTCGCCCCTCTGGCCGTTCCTCTACTTCGCGATGATGGGCGTGTCGTTCCTGTTCTATTGGCCGGTGACGCTCGCGCTGGTCTCACGCGCCGCCCCGGCGCCCGTGAACGCGACGATGATGGGGTGGCGTTCCTCACCCTGTTCGTCGCGAGCAATATCATGGGCCGCCTCGGCGGGCTCTATGAACGGCTGTCGCCCGCGATGTTCTGGGGCCTGCACGCCGCCGTTGCGGCGGCAGGCGGCGTGGCGGTGCTCGTGTTCGGCGGAGCGATTACGCGCGGTCTCCGGGACGACGGCTAGCTGCTAGGCGAGCCTCGCCTGGTTGGACGTGAGTGCGCTTGTCTCACTTGCAGTCGACCTGCTAGCATCCGGCCGGTTTTCCCCCATTCGACCCGGCCCCGACGGGGCCTCCCTCAAGGCGTCTTGATCGACTGAAAGAGGAGGACTGCATGAGGGCCAGGCGGAGCATCATGATCTTTGGAGCCCGACCCTGCGCATGAAAATCCGATCGCATCGTTCGTATCTCGTGTCGACCGCCGCGTTTGTCTGGCTGGCCGTCAACTTCGAGGGTGTCGCGCAGCAACCGCAACCACCGGTGCCGCAATCGCCAACCGGCCAGGTCCAGACACCGCCAGCGCAACCGGCCCCTCAGGGCCGGCGCGGCGGGGGCGGGGGCCGCAAGGACGATCCCGTCAACGCCGATGTCGACTGGACGAAGCAGCCGCCGCTGCTTGCGAAGACTCCTGAAGAGCAATTGAAGACGTTCATCCTTCAACCAGGCTACCGGCTGGAGCTGGTCCTCGCCGATCCGATCGTCCAGGAGCCGACCGCCATCGCCTTCGACGGTAACGGCCGCATGTTCGTCGTCGAGGATCGCAGCTACATGCTCGACCTCGAGATGACCGGTCAGCTCGATCCGATCAGCCGCATCTCGCTTCACGTCGACACCGACAACGATGGCAAGTACGACAAGCACACGGTCTTCGTCGACAACCTGGTCTTCCCGCGTTTCGTGACGCCGTTCGGCCCCGGCGTCATCCTCACGAAGGAGTCCAACGCACAGGAGGTGTGGAAGTACACCGATACCAACAACGACGGCGTGGCCGACAAGAAGGAGCTGTTCGATACCGGCTATGGACGCCTCGCCAACATCGAAGGACAGGAAGCGTTCCTGACCTGGGCGATGGACAACTGGATGTACAGCACCTACAACGCGTTCCGTGCGCGGTGGACCCCGCATGGCGTCCTCAAGGAATCGACCGGCAGCAACGGGGGAGAGTGGGGCGTCACGCAGGACAACGACGGCAAGATCTGGTTCGAAAGCGGCGCGCCCGGCGTGCCGTCAGGCTTCCAGTTCCCGATCGTCTACGGCAATTTCAACGTTCCCGATCAGTTCGAACCGGACTTCCGCATCCCGTGGGGCGCGCCGATTCGCATCGCGGACATGCAGGGGGGGATGGCGGTCACGCGGATGCCCGATGGGTCGCTGAAGAGCGTGACGGCAAGCGCCGGCAACGACATCTTCCGTGGCCACCGCCTGCCGAAAGAGCTCGTCGGTGAGCTCTTCTCGGGCGAACCGGTCGGGCGTGTGGTCCGGCAGATTCACCCGGAGAACAGGGAAGGGCTGACCATCCTCCACAATGCGTATCCGGGGAACGAGTTCATCAAGTCGCTCGACCCGTACTTCCGTCCGGTAGACATCACGACCGCCCCGGACGGGACGATGTACATCACGGACATGTACCACGGGATCATCCAGGTCGGGAACTTCACCGGGCCCGGCTCGTACTTGCGCTCGAAGATCGAGCAGTACGACCTCGACAAGGTGATACACAAGGGCCGGATCTGGCGGCTGATCTACGACGGGGTCAAGCCGGATCGATCCGACCGCCTGCGGCGCGATCTCGCGCGGCCGCGGATGCACAACGAGACGGCGGCGCAACTCGTCCGCCATCTCAGTCATCCGAACGGCTGGTGGCGCGATACGGCACAGCAGCTCCTCGTGCTCAAGCAGGACAAGTCGGTCGTGCCCGCCCTGCAGGCGATCGCCAGATCATCTCCGAACCTGCTCGCACGGTTTCACGCGCTCTGGACGCTCGAAGGACTCGGCGCGCTCAGCGCGACGCTGGCGCGGCAGCAGATGGAAGATCCCGAGCCGCGGATGCGCATCCAGGCGATCCGCGCGAGCGAAACCCTCTACAAGGCGGGCGAGCGATCGCTCTCGAACGATTACAAGGCACTCACGAAGGACCCGAACGTCGACGTCGTGATTCAGGCGATGCTGACGCTGAATCGCTGGAAGGTGCCCGATGCCGCCGCCACGATCAAGACGACCATGGAGAGCAACCAGGCGCGCGGCGTACAGGTCGTCGCGTCGACGGTGCTGAATCCGCCGGCCGGGCGCGGCGGCCGCGGCGATCCGCTCACCGCCGACGAACAGGCGCTCATCGATCGGGGCGCGGGGATCTACAACGAGCTCTGCTTCGCGTGCCATGGACCCGATGGCTTCGGCACGCCGAAACCCGAGCTGTCGACGACGATGGCGCCGGCCCTGGCCGGATCGCCGCGCGTCAACGGCCACCGCGACTACATCGTCAAGGCGATCCTCCACGGGCTGACCGGGCCCGTCGACACCAAGACCTACACCGACGTGATGATGCCGATGGGAACCCAGGACGACGATTGGGTCGCCGCGATCGCATCGTTCGTCCGGCGCAGCTTCGGTAACACCGGTGGACTGGTCGTGCCGGCGGACGTCGCCCGGGTGCGCGCCGGAACCGCGAGCCGGAAATCGATGTGGACCGTTCCGGAGCTGATCGCCTCGCTGCCGGCAGCCCTGTTCACTGACGGCTGGAAGGTGAGCGCGAGCCACCACGCCGACGCGGCGAACGACGCGCTGACGTTGACCACCTGGAATGCCGGCGCGCCGCAGCAGGCGGGGATGTGGTTCCAGGTCGAGCTGCCGAAGCCCCAGGCCATCGCCGAGATCCAGTTCGAATCACCAGCACCCGGCGGTCGCGCCGGTGCTCCAGGGACAGGCGCCGCCGTCACATCGGGCGGCGCGCCGGTCGCGGGACCTGGGGGATTCCCGCGCGGGTACCGGGTCGAGGTGTCGTCCGACGGCACGAGCTGGAAACCGGTTGCAGAAGGACGTGGGAGCGGCCGAAGCACGGTCCTTTCGTTTCCGCCTGTGCAGGCGAGATTCGTGCGGATCAGCCTGACCGAGACCGTCGAGAACGCGCCCGCGTGGTCGATCCAGTCCCTTCGCGTCTATGGGGTGCGGTAGTCTTTCAGGAGCTGCAATCATGGAACGCAGGAAGGCGCTGCGCGGGCGCATCGACCGCCGATCGTTCCTCAACGGCGCGGCCAGGTTCGGCGCGGGTGCGCTGACGGCCGGCGCCGTCTCCGAAATAGTGCGGCCCACCTCGGTCTGGGCCCTGCAGGCGGCGAAGGTGACCCACCCGGCCTCCGCCCGCGCCGTCGATCGGCTCAGAACCAGCTTTACATTCCAGATTTCGGTCGATGTGGCCACCCTGGAGCAGGGGCTCGCGGTTGCCGGCGCTGCGCTCGCGGGCGGGGTCACCATCGTCGAAATGGGGACGCCGCTCTTGAAGAACCAGGGCGTCGCGAATGTCGTGCCCGCCTTCCGCCGGAAGTTTTCCGACGCGCTCCTGCTGGCCGACATGAAGACGATGGATGGCGGTGGCTTCGAGGCGCGCGCCGTCTACGCGGGCGGCGGCAACATCGTTGATTTCCTCGCGCTCGCCGGTGTGGACACGGCGAAGGCGATCTGCGCCGTACGCGATGAGTTCCGGCGCGGCGACCCCGAACTGCCCCGGCTCGCCTTCGCCGACATCATGGTGCCGCACCAGGGCCCGGCCGCGCAGGCGATCGAGGTCGCGCTTCGCATGCTCGAGGCCGGTGTGGATGCAGTCGGTGTTCACCTGCAGGCCGACGCGCGGCGCGCCGATCCGAAACTGATCGAGAGCCACTATCTCGCTGACGTGGCCCGCGCCATCTTCAAGCGGGTCGGCGGCGCCGCCCCGGTGCAGGTCGTCGGCGGGCTCAGCGTCGCCGAGGCGAAAAGCCTTGCGGGCGCGGGCCTGCGGGCATTTGTGATCAGCGGCAATCTCGGCCAGCCGGACGGCCGGGCGCGCTACGACCTGCCGCCGGACCAGATCGAGCGCTTCGTCGCGGGTTTCATCGCCGAGGTCTCGCGCGCCTGAATCGCATCGCCGTCGGTGCGTGGACTGTATCGGTGGTTTCTAGAGTGTCAAATCCCAAGCTCCAAATCCCAAGCTCCAACGGGACTCCCAAACGCCAAATTCCAAGCCAACTCCCAAGCCAATTCCCAACTGGTTGGAGGTTGGTTTGGGATTTGGGAGTTGGGCGTGCGTTGGGATTTGGAGCTTGGGATTTGGGATTTGACACTCTAGGAATGACAAGAACCGTCGCTATTCCTCTCGAAGCATCATGAGCGGATCCATCCTTGCCGCGGTGCGTGCGGGACGCCAGCAGGCCAGCACGGTCGTCAACCAGACGATGCCAAGCACCAGGAGCCAGCTGGCCGTGTCGCCCGGCGTGACGCCGTATTGGAGCGACCTAAGACCGCGCGCGAGAGCAGCGCCGGCCAGCGAACCGATCACCGCCCCCGTGACGGCGACGATCAGGCCGTCGCCGAAGACGACGCGCCTGATTTGCCGCGGCGAGGCGCCGAGCGCGGTGCGAATGCCGAACTCGCGGCGTCTGCGGCTCACGCCGTAGGAGAGCACGCTGAACAGCCCACCCGCGGCGGCGATCACCGCGATCGCGGCGAACGTCAGGGCGAGGGCCGCGGCGGCACGCGGCCGCGCGAGCTGCGCGGCATAGTTCCGTTCCGCCGGTGCCGCACGCTGCACCCGTACGGCTGGATGGCTCGAGGCCAGGTGATTGCGGATCACCGCAGCGTCGGGACAGGCGGGCACGCAACGCAGGCTCACCATCGGGGTGCTGGAGGCTTCCGTGTACGCGTGGTAGAACTCCGGTCGATCGAGTCGCGAGTCGATCGCAGGGTAATGGATCTCGCGAGCGACGCCGATCACGGTGAACTGTTGCTCCATGAAGCGGAACGTATGGCCGACTGGATCGAGTCCGGGCCACAGCGTCCGTGCCAGTCGCTCGCCGACGATCACGTGGCCTTGCGGCTCCGATGCCGCGAACCCACGTCCATGGATGATCGGGATTCGGTAGAGTGAGAAGAATTCCGGGCCGACGACATACCGCTCCACCTCCAGGTTCTGCGGTGACGATCCAGCCGTATCAGAAGTCCAGTCGCCAAACGACGTCATCCCGCCGCCGGGCGGAAGGCCGTAGGACCAGGCCACCTGTTGCACGCCGGGCAGCTGACGGAAGTCCTCCTCGAGCGTGCGCGCGAGCGCGGCACGGCCGGCGGCATCCAGCGCATTCCCGCCGAACGACAGCCACAACGTGGTCACGCCCGTCGTATCGAGGCCTCGGTCCGCCCGGGTCAGGTTGGCGAACGAGCGCGCCAGCAATGTCGCCCCAATCAGGAGCGTGCAGGCCATCGCGACTTCCAGGACCAGGAGCCCGCGCGACAGCGCTCGTGCGCCGCGCGTCTCCGTACCGCTGCGATTGACGACTCGCAGCGATTCACCGGCATCGACTCTCGTACCGAGCCAGGCGGGCAGGAGTCCGGCGGCGAGCGTGGCCACGACACCGGCCATGGACGAGGCGGCGAGTGCGCGTGCGTCGAGGTCGAGCGGATTGAGTGTCTGCATCAGCAGCGGCTCCGGCAGCAGCGCACGCGCGATCGACACGAACCCCCATGCGACCGCTGCACCAGCGGCAGCGCCCGCGGCGCCGAGCACGCAACTCTCGACGAACGCCTGGCGCATCAGGCGCGCTCGCGAGGCTCCCAGCGCGGCGCGCATGCTGAATTCGCGCCGGCGCGTGGTCAGACGCGCCAGCATCAGGCTGCACACGTTGGCGCACAGCACGAGGAACACGAGAACGACCCCGCCCCCCAGCAGTGGCACGGCCTGTTTCGAATACGCGTCGTCGATCCCGGCGAGGGGAAACACCCACGGCCGGAGGGTCGCGTTCTGCGCATCGGCAGCGCGCGCCGCGTCAGTGGCGAGCCGCAGGGCATCTTCACGCGGCAGGCCGGTGGCGAAACGCACGTAGGCCTGGGCCATTTCACCGGGACGGATCAAGTCGGTGGGCCGCCACAGCACCGTGTCCGCCGACGGGAACCTGAACTCTGCGGGCAGGATGCCGACGACCGTCAATCGCTCGCGATTCACCGAAATCGAACGGCCGACGAGCGCCGGATCGGCGTCGTACAGCGTCCGCCACACAGTTTCCGAGACGAGCACCCCGTTGCTGTGGGTCGCACCACCGTCATCGAACAACTGGCCGCGAAGCGGCGTGACCCCGCCGAGCAGGTTGAAGACGCCAGGGGTCACCGTGGCGATTCCGCGCGTCACCACGGTCTCGCCGGCCTCGAGCAGCGCCGTGGCCGGTGCTGCCGACTCCGCGCCGTCGAATGCGGGGCTCTGTTGCCACGCTCTGAGGACGGCGGGGGCCACCACGATCCGTCCTCCACGATCGCTGCCCATCCAGAGATGCGCGAGCTGTTCAGGATCCCGAAATGGCACTGGCCGCAGAATGAGCGTGTCCACCAGCGTGAACATCGCCGTCGTGATGCCAATACCGAGGGCGAGCATCGTGACGGCGGTGACGCTGAAGCCGGGATGCCCGGCAAGGGTCCGCGTCGCGTGCCGGACATCCTGCCAGACGCTCTCGACCCGAAACGTTCGCACTTCGCGCACGGCTTCTTTCGCCTGGACCACGCCGGCGAAATCGCGCAACGCGGCGCGGCGCGCCTGCTCGGGCGTCATTCCGCGGTCGATGTTCGCCTGCGTTTCCATGTCGAGGTGAAAGGCCAGCTCGTCGTCGATCTCGCGCGTGACTCTGCGGCGCTGGATGAGGCTTCGCAGCCAGGTCATGACCGCCATCGTGTCCTCCGCTACTCCGCTTGCAGGATGCGACCGATGGCCAGCGCGAAGTCGCGCCAGTCGTCGGTCTCGGCCGACAGCCGTTTTCGTCCCGCGACCGTGATCGTGTACACGCGGGCCTTCCGGTTGTTCTCCGACGCGGTCATTTCAGACGTGAGGAATCCGGCCACTTCGAGGCGGTGCAGGGCCGGATAGAGCGAGCCCTGGCTGACGGCGATCGACTCGCGCGAGATCTGGCGAAGCCGCTGCTGGATGCCCCAGCCGTGGTTCGGGCTGAGGGTGACCGTCTGCAGGATCAATAAATCCAGCGCTCCCTGGAGATACTCGGTCTTCGGCATCTGCTCCTCTCGTGTGGCGAGAGGAGAGTAGGCGAGATCCGGCGACGGAGTCAAGCGGCTGGACGGTCCCGGGCTTCGGAGGTCAGCGACCGGGATGGCGAAACTGCGGCCAGTTCACGGTCAACGTCAGTGATGCAGGCACCGCGTCGGTCGTTGGCGTCATCATCAGAAACCGGCCATCGGGCATCACATCGTAGAACAGGCGGCGGAATCCGTCGGGCGGACGGCAGTCGAACAGCGGCGTCACCGATGTCACGTCCAGCGTTGTTGCGGTCGTCTTCACGCCCGCCGCCATCATCTTCCCGCTGTTGTAGAAGAAGAGCTGATGGCCGTCCCGGCTCCACCGCGGGACGTCGCCGCCAGACGTCGACACGCGTACCGGTGGCGGCCCGTCCGGGAACCCACGCACATAAATCTCGGTGGGACCGGAGTCGTTTGACGCATACGCGACCCACTTCCCGTCGGGCGAGAACTGCGCGAACCGCTCGAAGGACGCGGTGCTGACGAACGGCACCGCCTTGGTCGGCGCGTCCAGCGGCAGGACCCAGATGTCGCCGCCGGTCTCGGCGCTGACCGTGTCGAAGAGAAGAAAGCGCCCGTCGCGGGACATGCTCAACGGCAGCTTCGACCGCTCGTCCGCGAGCAGGAGTTCCTCGGCGCTCGTCGAGTCGGCCGGCTTGCGATACAGATCGAACTTCTCACCCTTCGCGAGATTGACGACGAACGACGACCCGTCACCGGACCACACGGCGCCGCTCAACTGAGTCGGCTGGAGCGTCAGCGACACCCGCGTGCGCACGCCGCGCGCGAGATCGATCATCCACAGGTCGCTCCGCCCGCGGGCATCGAACGTGGTCACGAGCGCCCGTCGTCCGTCGGGCGCGATCGACAGGTGGCGATACGTTTCCGGATCGTCGACGAGCGAGTGCGCCGCTCCGGAGGGCGTCCGCCAGATCAATGCCGTGACCCCATAGGGGCTGTCCAGGCCCTGTCCTCCTGTGCCCTGGTGCACGAGTACACCGGTCCGCGACGCCGAGAAGGCGCCGGCAAAATGAATGGCAATGTTGGCCAGCACGCTGTCGACGACGACAGCCGGCTCGCCGGACAGTGTGCGGCTGGACGGATCGAAGGGCTGCGCAACCAACGCATTTCCCCGCATGTAGAGCAACGTGCGGTCGGCGTATTGCACGTTCGAGCCGCCATCCATCACCTTCTGCCGCTCCGATGGGCGATCGAGCCTGATCGCGTAGACCGCGACAGGGGTGAGCCCCTTGTATGCCGTGTAGAACAGGTGCTGCCCATCCGGGAGGAAGTGCGGGTACGCGTGGAAGGTCTCCCCGGCGGCAGTGTCCAGCGTCGTCAGCGGTTCGAGGGTGCCGCCCATGGCCGGAATCCGCGCCAGCGTCGCGCCACGAGACACGACAATGATGCCGTCAGCGTTCCACGTGCCGGGCGCCATTTGTTGACGAAAGGCTGAACTTTCCGCAATTGGCGCCGGCGCTCCGCCGGCGACGTCGACCCACTGCAGCTGACCGTTGCTGAAGAACGCCACGCGATTGCCGTCGGGCGACCAGAACGGCGCGCCGCCGCCGCCGCCGCGGATGTCGGCGAGGGGGCGTGCGGCCAGGTCGCTCACCGACCGCAGCCACAGCCTGTTGACACCGTCAGTGGTCCCCACGAAGACGAGCTGCCTGCCATCGGGGGAGATCGCAAACCGTGCGGTTGGCGCGACCGCCGCCAGGCCCGCTTCTCGAGGAAGAAAAACCAGCGAGGCGCGGTAGGCCGGAGCAGGCGCACTCGACGTCAGACGCGACGCTCCCCACCAGCCGGCGGCGATGCCAATCGCGAGCGCGATCGGAACGGCCGCAGCCATCCATCGTCCTCTTCGCGCGCTGCGGGGGGGCGCCCCTCCCGGCATCGTGAGGGCTGAGTCATCGAGCTCGAGTCGGGCGACACCGATATGTGGCAGCCGCTGGTTCGTATTCTTCTCGAGGCATCGCCGCAACAGGAGGCGAACGGACGGCGGGGTTGCCGGCGGCAGGCGCGACCAGTCCGGCTCCTTGCTGACGACCGAGGCGATGGTGTCGGTGACGTCCTCGCCCTCGAAGGCGCGTCGGCCGGTCAGCATCTCGAATAGCACACATCCGAATGCCCAGATGTCGGCCCGTCTGTCGACGGGCCTGGCCTTCGCCTGTTCCGGCGACATGTAGGCCGCCGTTCCGAGAATCGCTCCGTGCATGGTCATGGCGGGCGAGGTGACCGCCTCCATCGCGCCCAACGCGTGTGGCCCCTCTGTAGAAGCGATTGCACCCAGCCTGGCGAGTCCAAAGTCGAGAACCTTGACCATGCCGTCAGGGCGGACTTTGATGTTGGCGGGTTTGAGATCGCGATGGACGATGCCCGACTCGTGTGCGGCCTCGAGCGCCTGGGCAATCTGCCTCGCCATGGGCAGCGCATCGTCGATCGGAATCGGCCCGCGTTCGATACGCGCCGCCAGGTCCTCGCCGTCGACGAGCTCCATGACGAGGGCAGATCCGGTGCCGGACTGTTCCAGGCCGTAGATCTGCGCGATGTGTGTGTGGTTCAGCGCGGCGAGCGTCTTCGCTTCACGTTCGAATCGCGCCAACCGATCCGGATCGTGCGCGAACGATTCGGGGAGGATCTTCAGCGCGACATCACGATCGAGCTTCGAATCCCGCGCGCGATACACCTCGCCCATGCCCCCGGCGCCGAGCGGGGACACGATTTCGTAGGGACCGAGGCGCGTGCCTGCGGAGAGGGTCACCGACTGTGGGCCGTATGTTAGCTGAGCTGGCCACGTATTTGGCGTCAGGCTGCCCGGAGCCGTCTATTGCGCGCCCTTGATCATCGCCATCAGCTCGTCGTGCGTCCACGGCCTTGTGCGCGATGCGGTCTCTCCGCGCGTGGTCTTGACCTGCGGGGGATCGACGGGCGCACCGGTCTGGCCCCATTCGCGGCGGATGTAGGTGAGGACGCCCGCGATCTGATCGTCGCTCAACACTGACCCGACCGGCGGCATCAGGCCGATGGGGCCTTCCTTGCCATTCAGGAGGATCCGCGCCGGAATCCCGGGAGCGGCGAGGGCGAGCGGTGATCCGACGAGGCTCGGCGCGAGACGTTCCTGGCCGCGTCCATCGGGTTGATGGCACTGCTGACAGATGTTGCGGTAGACCTCGCGGCCGGCGTCGAACCGCTGCTGCTCGGCGTCGGTCAACGGGGGAACCGGGGCCGCAACGCCTGGTTTGCCGGGCCATTCAATGCGCGCCAGCACGCTGGCGGCGCGCACGCCGAGATCGCCCCCAGCCGCTGCAAGTGCAGATAGCGCGGTGGGTTCGCGCGTCAACCGGACGGTTCTCGCTCCAGCGCCTCGACCGCCTGCCGCCGCAGGACGTTCGAACGCATACGCACCCCCTGGACCGGCCCGTCCACCAGGACATGTCGGGCACGGAGCGTTCGCGATCGGCGGCGCGCCGCGACGTCCCGCGGTCCCCGGCATGGGCGCGTTGAGCACCGCACCCTCCGCTCCGCGCAACAACGCCGATCGCTGCCACTCGCCCCTGCCGGCGTCGCCGATGGAAGCCAGCACGGTCTGGATCGCCGCATCCTGCCCGCCGCGCACGATCGTCGCGGCGAGCATCGTGATCGCCGTTTCACGCTGCGGCGTCTGGTCAGTGCTCTGAAGCAGTCTCTCGAGAACGACGGGTTCGCTGCCGCGGAGACCGCTCAGCGTCGCATCGACGACAACGGGATCGGAGGCGTGACGTTCGAACATCGCCGCTGCCGCGGCTTCACGCGGTCCCGGCGGCAGGACTCCCAAAGACGCGGCAAGCTGCTCGCGGACCGACCAATGCGGATCCGCTGTGAGCTTGACGACGGCCGCGGCAACCGGGTGGTTGGCCGTTCCCAGCCAGCGCTCGGCAATCCGGACAGCGGACGTCCGGACATCGGGAGCCGAGTCCTCCAGGGCTTTCGTCACGGTCACTGGTTCGATCGCGTCGAGGCCGTCGAGCGTCCACAAGGCGTGGAGCCTGGTGCGCGGATCGCTTGCGCTGTCGGCCAGCTTCACCAGCGCCGCCACGACCGACTTCGCATTCCGCTCGACCAGCAGCCGCTGCGCGGTGTCGCGCCTCCAGCCGTTCGGGTGCGACAGCGCCTCGACGAGCTGCGCCGGCGTCGCCTTCGCGAAAGGATTCATGGTGTCGCGCTTCGTCGTCTCATGAACGACGCGGTAGATCCGTCCCATGCCGACGGGTGCATCCAGCTTGCGCGACGTGATGTGGTCGCGGAGATAGATGGTTGTCGACGCCCGATCCTGGATGATGCCGCGATACATGTCGACGACGTAGAGCGTGCCGTCGGGCGCGTTGGAGATGTAGACCGGGCGGAAGCGCTCGTCGGTGGATGCCAGGAACTCCGCGTTGTCGTACGCCTTCCGCGCCCTGATCGTGGTCCCGTCGTCGCTCAGCACGATCCGGCTGACGAAGTTCGCCGCCGGCTCGGCGACGAAGGCGTTTCCGTACATCTCCGCCGGAAGGCGGTCGCCACGATAGATCAACGGCGCACACACGGCCGTGAACCGGTTCAGGGTGCCGTCCTCACGATCGACCCCGGCCTGATAGGCGCGATTGGTCCCCGGGTTCGGCCGGACCGGCCAGACGACGTTGAGATCGGGATTCTCACCCGCCAGCGATTCGTAGCTGCCGCGCGTGCGCAGCAGCGCGGGATTGCGCTGGAAGTACGGCGTCGGCACCAGGTCCACGTGCAGGGCGGATTCATTGGTATTCCGGTACATGCGCCCCGCATCGTCCTGGCTGAGGCCCCACTCGCCGCGCGACAGCGTCGGTTTCAGCTCGAACTCGCCGTTCTTGAGCCTGACGTTCACCTCGTTCTCCGAGGTGTGCATCACGTTGTCGAGGCCCCAGAAGAGGCTGTTCGCGTTCCCTTCCACGCTGCCCCGCAGCAGGCCGTACGAGTGGGTGATGACTTCGCGCGTGTCGGCCTTCAGGTCTCCGTTCGTGTCCCGCATGAACCACAGCGTCCCCGGCTCGCCGACGAGCACGCCATTGTCCAGCACCTTCACCGCGCGCGGGAGGATCAGCTTGTCCGCGAACACGGTGCGCTTGTCCATTCTGCCGTCGCTGTCAGTGTCTTCAAGCACGACGACATTCCCGATGGGATCGAGGTTGGGCTCGGGTGTGACCAGGTCGCGGACGAAGCCGGTCATCTCGACGACCCAGAGCCGGCCCTGCAGGTCCCAGTCGACGGCGGTCGGATCGTGGATCAGCGGTTCGCTGGCGACGAGCTCGACGCGATATCCCGGCGGCATGAAGAACGTCTTCAGCGCCTCGTCTGGCGTGAGGACCGGCGATTCGGTGGAAACCTTCTGCACGCCCGGCGGCCACGGGCGATTGACCGGTGAGCTTTGAGAGGTGTAGCCGGTGACGACCGTCACCGAAACGATGAACGCGGCGGCGTGAAGTCTGGTCAGCATGGGGAACACGCGCGACAGCTTACTACTGCCGGTCGATCAGGAGTAATTCCCGTCCGCGCGGCGCGCCCGTATAATCCATGCAATCCATGCCACAGATGGCGCTCAGCCGAGGCACGCGGCTCGGCGTATACGAAGTCACCGCCCTGATCGGCGAAGGTGGCATGGGGCAGGTCTTTCGGGCCCACGACACGAGGCTCAATCGCGACGTGGCCTTGAAGATCCTGCCCGACGCCGTCGCCCGCGATCCGGATCGCCTGGCGCGGTTCACCCGCGAAGCGCAGACGCTCGCCTCGCTCAACCACGCCCACATCGCGCAGGTCTACGGCTTCGAAGATCAAGAGGGCGTCCGGGCGCTCGTCATGGAGCTCGTCGACGGCGAGGATCTGTCGCAGCGGATTGCTCATGGAGCGATCCCCCTCGCCGACGCGTTGCCGATTGCGACACAGATCGCGGCCGCGCTCGAAGCGGCGCACGAGCAAGGGATCATTCATCGCGACCTCAAGCCGGCCAACGTCAAGGTCCGCCCGGACGGCACCGTGAAGGTGCTCGACTTCGGGCTGGCGAAAGCGATGGAGCCGGCAGGCGCGGCGAGCGCGAACGCCCTGAACTCGCCCACGCTCACAGCTGCCGTCACGCAGATGGGCACGATCATCGGCACCGCTGCCTACATGGCGCCGGAGCAGGCCAGGGGCCGCCCCGTCGACACTCGCGCCGACATCTGGGCATTCGGCGTGGTCTGCTTCGAGATGCTCACGGGCAAGCCTCTCTTCGCAGGCGAGACGATCGGCGAAACCGTTGCGGCGGTGTTGCGCGATGACGTCGATTGGACGTCGCTGCCCCAGACCACACCCGATGCAATCCGGCACCTGCTCGGGCGTTGTCTCCATCGCGACGTGAAACAGCGGCTTCAGGCGATCGGTGAAGCGCGGATCGTTCTGGATTCGCGGGATGGCTGGACCGGTCCGCCTCCGTCCAGCGTACGGAGCCCGCCGCTCCCGTCACGAAACCGGCTGATCCTCTGGGGTTGCGCTTCCGCCCTGGTGGCCGGGGTGGCCGCGGCGTCGGGATGGTTGCTCGGCCGCGCCAACATTCCCTCTCCTGTCGTGACCCGCTTATCCGTCCCTCTGCCGGTTCCCCTGGCGCCGCACTACGAGACCGCGAACGTCGCGCTTTCGAGAGACGGCGGGACCCTCGCGTTTGTCGGCATCAAGGACGGGACATCCAGCCTGTACGTTCGCAGAATGGACCAGCTCGAGGTGAGGCGTCTGGCGGGAACCGACGGCGCCTCAGGCCCGATCTTTTCCCCTGATGGCGCGTGGATCGCGTTCATTGCGGACGGCAGATTGAAGAAGGTGCCGGTGCTCGGCGGTTCGCCGACGGTCGTCAACGAGGGCAATCCCGACACTATCGGCATGGACTGGACACCTGACGGCACCATCGTCTTCACGCGCGGGTTCACCCTGGGCATCTCGCGCGTGCCCGCCTCCGGTGGCGCCGCGCAATCCGTCATGGTCCCAGACCCCGGCAAGGGAGAAAGCAGCTATCTCTGGCCGAGGCTGCTGCCGGGCGGAACCGACATGCTCTTCGTGATCAATCCCGACAACATTGCGTCGTTCAATGAAGGGCGAATCGCCGTGGAGATGGTGGGAACGAAAGAGTCGCGTCACATCCTGGAGGCGCAGGGCTCTTTTCCTCTCTACACCCCCTCTGGCCATCTGGTCTTCTTCGGCGGCGGATCGGTCCGCGTCGCGCCGTTCGATCTCCGGCAAAGGAGAATGACCGGGCCGGCCGTGCCAGTCGAGAGCGTGTCGGTCACGCCTCACACCGGAGCCGTGCAGGCGGCGATTTCCGAATCAGGAACCTTGGTCTATGCCCCGGTCGGCGACCAGGTGTTCAGGAGCAGCCTCGTGAGCGTGGACCTGAGCGGCCGCGCGCAACCACTGACTGATGTTCTGCCTCACTACCTGGGTGAAATGAGCGTGTCGCCTGACGGGCAACGCGTCGCCCTCCGCTCGGCGAAAGCGAATGACGACATCCATGTCTTCGACATTCCACGCGGCTCGCTGACACGCTTCACCTACGAGGGCGGCGACGAGCAGAACCCGGTCTGGACGCCTGACGGCAAGCGCCTGGCCTATGCGTCACAGCGTGGCGGCACACCAACGATGTACTGGAAAACCGCCGACGGGAACGGGACACCGGAGAAGATCCTCGCACCCCAACACCCCCACCGCCCGTCTTCCTTCTCACCGGGCGGCAAGTTCCTGGCGTACACCGAGGTTCATCCACAGAGCGGCCTGGACATCTGGACGGTTCGGCTCGACGATTCGTCACGCCAGCCGGAACCGTTTCTGCGAACCCCCTTCGACGAGGATCTGCCGCTCTTTTCGCCCGATGGGCACTGGCTCGCCTATCGCTCGAACGAGTCGGGCAGGATGGAAGTCTATGTCGCGCAGTTCCCCGGAGCGGCCGTCAAACGCCAGATTTCCATTGACGGCGGGGATCAGCCGATGTGGGCGCCCGGCGGCAGACAGTTGTTCTACCTGAAAGGGGATCGCGTCATGAGCGTCGACGTGAACGGCGAATCAGGACTCCATCCCACCAAGCCGCGCCTGTTGTTTGAACGAGCGGTTTCTCCCTCGGCGGCCGACAGCGGCGCGTGGGGACACACCTACGCGGTGTTTCCCGACGGCAAGCGGTTCCTGTTCGTCGACAATGCCGTGCAGCCGGAGGTCCGTGAGCTGAGAGTGGTGCTCAACTGGTTCGAGGAACTGAAGGCACGCGTGCCGACGAAATAGCGGAGGCGCTCTCAGCGCCTCTGTTCCCGTTGGCGCTCCGCGTCCTCCAGCCACTCGGCCATCTTTTCGTCGTTGTTTCCGAAGCGCGCCCATCCCGCGGCGGTTGAATTCCATCGATAGTCTTTGATTTGTGTGTCGATGCCGCGGTCGATCAGGAACTGCATCGACTCGTAAGGGTTTGGCAGGAAGACCAGGTGATGGAGGATGCTGGCCGGCTCGTGCGAGTTCCAATTGGTGTCGATATTGGCGCCGCGCTCGAGAAGAAAGTCAGCGACCTCGAACTGGCGGTTGATGACGGCGAAGGCGAGCGCGGTATCGAGGACGTGCTGCACCGTGGGCCCGCCCCAGTGGAGGTCGTCATGCTTCCGCAGGTGCGGGCTGGTTCGAGGGTAGTGATGCTCGAGATCACCCAGCGCCGGCGCCCCGGACGCGTCGAACCACTGCTTCACGCGCGCGAGATTGCCCACTCCGGCCGCATGCGGCAGATCATCAGGCATCGGCCAGATCCTGGTCAGCAACGGGATGAGATCGGTTGCCATGTAAGTGAGCGCGTACGCGATCGCCTCCGACTCCGGCGGCGGTTGCCGGCGCAGGATTGCGGGACGGTGATCGAACAATGCGCCGATGAGTGGCGCGCGATCATTGCTCAGTGTGGCCTTGCCGATCAGATCGTTCTGCAGCCAGACGTAGTCGTCGTCGAGGAGCCACGGCTCGCGTTGCAGCAGATTCTCGAACCCGCTGACGTCCCGATCGTGAAATGACCGGACGAGGTGTCCGATCACAAACGCCTGCCATAGGCCGCCGGCTTTATCGTGATCGAAATCCAGGGATTGCCGTTCAGTAAAGAACCTGACGAAGGAGGCGCCGTCGGTGACAGCGTCGATTCGTCTGCCAAGCTCGGGATCGATCGCAATCGCTCGCTTCAGCAACAATGACGCGACCGCCTCGTGCTCGAAGCGGCAGGCGCAGACGAACGCGTCGTTGAGCGAGATCTTATCCCACGCCTTCTCGTCGAGAAGAGCGCGAATGGCATCGAGTTGGCCGAGGGCCACGCGAAACATCAGCGTCCGCGGCAGCAGGCCCTTGCGCTCGAACATGTGCAGCAGGCCAACGGCGCGTGATTGGATGATGCCCTCGGCCACTTGCGGCAGGACGATGGCGCCGGCGTCAATCAGAAGCTCGGCGCACGTTCCGCGCGTAAACCAGTGTTCGCGTTCCGGACCGAAGGCATCCCCGTAGGCGCCGGTGGCCATTTCCAGCAGGCTCTGATGTCGCTCGTCGCCGCGCCATGACAGCAGCGCCGGGCGTGCGGCGAGCAACCGTTTGAGTACCACGATGTCGTTGTCGTGAATGGCGCGGCGCGCCTCTGCCAGCGCGTACTCGAGATCGTTACCGGCTCTCTTGCTGACTTCCGCGGTGAGGTCCTGCCAGCCGGGGAAGCCGTACTCACGCGCGATCACGAGCTGCGCATTGCGTTGCGTCAACGGCAAGGCGACGCGAGGCAGATACGCCCGCGCACGGGCGATCGCCGCCCGGTCACCGGCGGCAATGTCGCGCGCGAGCTTCTTGGCCTGTTTGCGGAGGGACTCGAGCGAGGGACGATCCGGGAGAGATCTCGAAGCGGTCATTGCGACCTCCTTTCATGAATCGCCTGAGCCCCGCTGAAACCAGGCAGAAAGAAGGTGCATACGCACACGACTTGGACCGAACAGGTGGGAGTGTTCCCTTGCCGCGGGTTGGTGGCGCCCTGTCAGCGCGCTCCTGGCAGTATCAAGGGGCTGCCACGTCGGTGTCAACCGCGGCGAAGCCCGCGGCGAAACCCGCGAGTCCGGGTTGGGCAGTGATCGCGCGACGACGGGATCTGCAGCGCGGGGAATCAACCGGGCCCCATGCAGCCACGCTGCGGTTAGGAGAAGGTGAGCCGGATTTTCGTGAGTCGGAACCAACTCGACGCGTGGCTGCGGCAGGTTCCAAGGCTGGGGGGGGCGCGCGATGTCGATGGCCCGCTCACGCTGAGCGCGTTCTCGCCTGTCGTCGTCCTTCCGGACCGGCTGTTCGGAGTCATGTCCCGCGACGTGCTGCTGTCCATGATCGGGCGAGATGGCACATGTCCGCCGACGCGATTTCGTCTGGAACCTCGGCTACGAGCTCCTGTCTGCGCTCGTCGCGTTTCACCCGGCGGCATCCAATATGAGGCGCAGAATGAAGACCACGCGAGAGCAATCGTGCGATGAGATGGCACCGCGCGGTTGTTGCCGGCGCCGGTATACGCCAGGTCTTTGGTCACGATCGCCGAAACCCTAACAGGGCCAGGGCGTGTGCACTACGCGCTGGGCGTTCTCGACGGTGGACGTCCGGAATTGCGAGTTTCACAACTCCTTGATCAGAAGCGACGGCTCGGTCCCCAGGTGTCAGCTTTGGCATTGACCGCCGCCACTGCACTCCTGGTCGTGATCGCGGCTGTGACTTCGACGCTTTCGCTGAGCGCAAGTCAGAGCTTCCCAGAGTTCGCGGCCGCTGCGAAGGCAACGCAGGGGCGCGTGATCGGAATGTGGCGCGGAAACTGGACAGCGGTGCTGGTGCCAAAATTCAAGGCCGATGTGGACAGCAGCCCTATCTGGCTTCAGTTCACGATCGAAAACGGACATGTCATCGGCACCGTGTCGCACGATGCCATCGACTTGACGGAACAGACGGGCTCCGAGGTCAGGCTGATGCACGTTCTCCCGAAGAATCGAGTGTCGCCGATGTTTGATGTCGACATCATCGGCAACGTGGTCTCGTTCAAGGAGCGGGATCGAGACGACGCCATCGTTGAACACCGGTTGGAGATGCTGCAGGACGGCAGGGCTGTACTTCACACGAAACAGCCGCCGGCAATCGGCGAGAACCAGCCGTTCCGGCCCTGGCTGACGCTGACTAGACAGTGAGCGGACATCCATTTCAGGACCTCACCCCACTGCGCAATGCCGCGGTCCGGTCAGGGCCCTTGCGTACCTCCGCCGGCCGCACGAGTTTAGGTGTCCAGCTCTCTAGACTTAGACTAAAACTAGGTCCTGGACCGAGTCGAATGCGAACTGACGCAGCGATCGACTCGCCCGGTAACCAGCAATTGACCGGTGGCAAGCCCAGCCCGTAGATAGGGCTCACCTCCCGAAGGAGATCTTCTTCGCCTGTCCCGCGTCGGTCGCGCCGCCATCGGCAAACGGGATCACGTGGTGATACTCCAGGCATCCTCGTTCCGAGCATCGGCCTGCGGCACCGACGAACGCACACTGTCCTCCGTCGCGGGCCCACACCTCGCGTTTCACGGCGGCCGCGACGTACCTGCCGCTGTTCGAAGTGCGATGTGTTGAGCGGGGGCGAGGGGTGGCGGCGTGTCGCGCCCTGCGAAGCTCCGCGAGCAGCAGCGTCAGCGCCTGATCGAAGTCGTGTGACGAGGACACGAGGTGATCGAGACGCGCCTGGCGAACATGTCAAGTACTTTCGATCGCCACTCGAAAAAAGTTCTGAGCGTCAGTCATGACCTCGAGGGGCACGAGCATCCATCACAAGGAAGCTGTCGTGATCTGAAGCAACGTCAAAGATCAAATCAGCGGGCGGCGCACGTCCTCAGCAGAGAGTTCGTCCAGGTTCGGGCCACGGTTCGATCTGGCCAGGTGAGCGCTGCGAGCAGGGATGCTGGAATAGGCCCGCTATGGTTCGTGACCCCGGCTCGGAGCGAGGCGCCATTCAGGGCTGAAGGTCTGATGGTCTTGCCGTGGCGGCGGACTGCCAAATCCGCATATGATGCGCCCCAATCCCAAGAGACAGGACAGCATTCCAAGGAGGTCCCGTACAGAGACGACTCGTCGCTCTCGCCGTCGCGTGTGTCGCGTTGTACGCGGTCAGTTCGTGGGCCCAGACCAAACCGGCTGATCCCTGGGTAGGCACATGGAAGACCGATCTCGCCAAGTCGAAATACAGCCCGGGGCCGACGCCAAAAGCCCCTGGCACGGTGACCATTGAACGTTCCGGGACGGTGATGAAGACGACGATCGATGGCCCTGACCTGCAAGGCAAACCCATGCATACCGAAACGGTGTGGACTTTCGATGGCAAGGACAATCCGGTCAAAGGTGCGGCCGCGCCGAATACAACGGCCGCCTACAAGCGGGTCAATGACCACACGTTTGAAGTGACGACCAAAGTGGACAGCAAGCTTACGCTCACGACCAGGGTTGTCGTCTCCGCTGACGCCAAGACGCTGACCGCAACCCGGACCGGGAAAAGCGCTGACGGGTCGGCGGTCAATAACGTGATCGTTGCGAGCAAACAGTAGGCGGAAGGACGCCAGGCGGGACCGTCGATGCATTCCAGCCTGGCGTCATCTTCTGTGAAGCGCCCGGACGTGGTTGGACGCTCGCCGATGAAGACCGCCGCGCGGTTCGCCGTGATTCTGGCTGTAGCGATCGCAGCCTGCACATCGAGAGCCGGCGCGCCACGGGACGCTGACCTGACGTGGCGGCCTGCCGTCGATCTGATTTTGAGTGCTTTCGAACAGCATCGGCTGGTGGCGGTGAGCGAGGGCGCGGGGCACGGACAACTCGAAACGCGGGACTTCTTCGCCGCTCTGATTCGCGACCGCCGTTTTGCGCCAACCGTCAGGAACGTCGTCATCGAATTCGGCAATGCTCGATATCAAGCGGTGATTGACCGTTATGTCACCGGCGGGCCCGTCACGCGGGATGAACTGCGTCACGTCTGGGAAGACACGACGCAAATCAGCGGAGTCTGGTCGCTGCCGATGTACGAGCAGATGCTTGCTCAGGTGCGCTCCGTGAATGAGGGCCTGCCGCCTGCCAGGCGCATTCGCGTCATCGCCGGCGATCCGCCCATCGACTGGAGCGCCGTCACCAGCCCTGCGGACGAGGACATGAACGACTGGCGCGACGCCCACTTTGCGCATGTCATCGAGCGTGAGGTGATGCGCCGAGGCGAACGAGCGCTGATTCTGATCGGCGGCGCACACATCAGCCGCACAGTGATGTTCCCGAACAGTCTCATCCACCTGCTCGATCGGCGATTCCCGGGTCAGACATGGGTGGCAGGAGTACTCGACCTGGAACGGATCGAACCAGATATCAGAAGCCGGCTTCGAGCGATCACTGCGCCGGCTGGCACGTCAGTGCGGGGCACCTGGCTTGGGAAACTGGCTGTTCGCCGAATCGCTTTCAACCTCTCCATCGGTGCTGTCGAGAATGACGTCGATGCGCTGCTGGTCCTGACCTCGTCGCCGCCTCACGCCCAGCCTCCAACGCCACTCGATCCGACCTACGAACGCGAGCTGATGAGAAGACGTGCGCTCGCCGACGCGACGCTGCCGTTCAGGGGAGCCAGGATTCGATTCAAGGAAGGCGTCGCCGGCTTCGAGGCAGATGCTGATGAACCACTGCAGGTCGTGCTGAGGGAAGTGCGGCGGGATCGCGGAGTCCGCGTCCTGGTCAAAGCATTTGCTGATAGCACGGAGGTCGACGCGGACACGCTGTCGTTACAACGCGCAACCCTGGTTGTGGATTGGCTGACGGCGCGCGGTGTCGAACGAGAGCGATTGATGCCACGAGGCTGCGGCGCGCGACGACCGCTGACCCTCGGGAACACCGCGCTCGAGCGCGCGATGAACCGCCGGGCAGAACTCGTGCGGCTCGCGCCAACCGCGGCGTGTGAGCCGCCGTGGTAGGCTCCTGCCCGCGGTTCCTGCTGCGACCGTGGGCGAGCTGTTGACGGCGCTGGAGCGGTAAATGGTGAGCCGCATTTTCGCGAGTTGGAACCACACGGTCACCTGGCTGAGACGGCTTGATGCGGTTCGCTGCGCCGTGTAGCGACCCAACCGCTGGTGTCCCAGCATGGGACGCGGGATTCGAGCGCTGCGTCCCAGGACCAGCGCAGTCGTCATGCGGCCATGCACGCACAGCTCCAGCACTACGCGGAGGCGCGCGGGAACCCGATCCACGGCCGGGCCGCGGCTAGGTTGCGTAGAACGTCGTGAAGAACAGGATGAAGCGGTAGATCGTCAAGCACACGGCCAGCCAGCCGGTCAGCAGCACCGTCTTTGTGATCGCTGCGGGCCAGGCGTCGGCGTAGACGCGGCGTGACGCCGTCGCAAGGTAGGCAATGATCCGAGGGCGATCGGCGAGTCGAGGGCCACTTCGAGCAGCGATCCGCTCTGTGGCCACCATGCGGCGCGGACACCGACCCGGTAGACCTGGCTAATCGGGACGGTGACCACGGTCATCCACAGCAACAGGAATCCGATCGCGTAGAACGAGAACACCAAGTGTTCGGCGTAATAGCGTCGCGCGCGTGGATGCAGCGCCCACACGCCGATCGCGAACAACGGCACCATCAGCATCACCAGCGAATGTCCCTGCAGGTGCGCGGCCTCATCGAAGCGGGCGGCGTAATCCTCGATCTCCTCGTGACGATCGGCCGCCTTCGCGTCCACCATGCGCTTCGCCATCACCCGCCACGGCCGGTTCTCGGTCTGCATGCGAAGGGTGGACGTGAACGGCACCTGCAGCGCCAGCGGCAGAAACAGGAAATAGAGCACGTTGCAGACGACGAACATCTGCACCGGGCCCATCTGGTTCTTGCGCCTGCCGGACAGGAACTGACTGGTGAGCTGGCCAGGCCGGGTCAGCAGCGACCGGAAGCTGCCGAACACCCGTCCGTCGACGTGCACCGTCGTCTCGACGAGTTCTTCGACGAAGTGCTTCATCGAATAGTCGTGCGGCTCGGTGTGCTCGCCGCAATCGGCGCAGTAGCGGCCGGTCACCGCGGCGCCGCAGCCGACACAGTATTGGGAGACCAGGGACATCGGGAAATTATAGGCGGCGTGTCCAACAGAGCCTGCCGCACGGCTTCGTGCGCATCCGCCAGCGGCATTCCTCGCGAATGTGTGCCGGGGCGACGCGTCATTCGGTTCCCGATCGTCGCAGCCGAACCCGCGGACCGATCTACACGGCGAGGTAGTGGGACATCCTCCGCCCGCGGCGGTGCGGCCGTTCGTCTGAGCTCGCGCTACGGTTCGATTCGCGTCACTGTTCGAACATTTCTCGCTCGTAACTTGCTGGCTGCGTGCGAGTGGAAATGGTGAGCCTCAATTTCGCCAGTTGGAACCACATGGTGGCGGAGCTTCAACGACTTGACGGGCTGCGTCGCGTCGCTCGAGCGCATTTGGTGAGCCATCGCATTAGGTCACTCCGCGCGAAGGGCGATCACCGGATCCACTTTCGATGCCCGAAGGGCCGGCACGTAACAGGCAAACCCAGCGACCAGCAGCGCCACGAGGAATCCAGGAGCACGACGGAGGGACCGGACCGCGTGTCGAAGCTCGGACACCATGAGCGGCTCCTAACGACCGAGGACGTAGTCCAACGCTTGTGCTCGAATCACGGGATCCGTGTCGCCGTCCGCGATCTCGCGAATCTTCGCCATCGACTCCGAGGTGCGAAGTCCCGAGAGATAGCTGAGGACCTGAAGCTTCATCGCCTGTTCACGGCTGACTCCGTACAGCCGGATCAACTCCTGAACGGCCGCCGGCGTTGCGCGTCCGGCGATGTAGCTGACCGCTTCCTTCCGCACCTCGATGTCTGGATCCCGTTCGGCAATGAGCACGAGCTTTTGCCACGCAGCGGCGCTGAGGTCGCCAGAGAGCCGGCTGATCGCGTCAACCTTGTCCCGTCGCGTCCGGCCGCCATCGAATTGCCGGATGAGTTCCTCAGTTGGACCGGGCGATGTTTCGCGCAAGGTGCCGGCGGAATCCTGCTGGGCGCTTGCTCTGGAGGCGGTCGCCGCAAACGCATGTGCGCCGATGCCAATCAGGAGAAGCGTGACCGCTGTTATGGGGGCCAGGCCCGAAACTGGATTTTCGCGTCCACTGAGCAGGCGCCGAATGCGCCCCACGAGATCGCCGCCTGTAACGGCGAGCAGCGGCTCTGACGCGTGCCGACTCACCTCCAGTGTGGTCAGCGCGCGGGCATACGCCACAACGTCCGGACAGACCGCCACGGCGGCATCATCGCAGCAGTGCTCACGCTCGATGCGAATCTGCCGCGAAACCCACCACGCGCCCGGATGGTAGAACAGCAGCGCCTCGGCGATCCGCTGGAGGCTGTTGATGAGGAAATCGTACCGCTTGATGTGCGCGAGCTCGTGAGCCAGCACCGCCTCCATTTGTTGAGGACTGAGGCCCAGACATGCGGCCGGCGGCAGGAGAATGATCGGCCGAAGCCAGCCGATCACGCAGGGAACGTCAACGAGCACGGAAAGCCGGAGGCCGACGTGACGGTCGACCCGCAGACCTCGCTGCAGCTTTTCGAGAATCCGCTCCCACATCACGTCTACCGGTTGAGTGGCAGATCGGACCAGGCCCCGGATAGCCAGCCATGCACGGGTTATCCAGAGCGCTCTGGCGAGGACTCCGATCATCCAGGCGAACACGACCCATGGCAGAACGAGCACCGCACGTTCCGACAATGACGACGAACTGGTGGCCGAGGTGATAACGCCAGCGACTGGCACTACGGTCGCGATCGGCTTCACCATCGCGCCTCGATTCGCGCTCACTACGAACGACGCGAATGTGAGGACCGGAATGGCAACTGACAGAACGAGCGCAGCGCAACAGAGGGCATATCGCGTTTGTGACCGAAGGTGAACGCCATAGAAACGGAGTACCAGCCATGTCACGACCGTAATGACTGCGGCTTGCCAGATCGAATGCAGGAGCGTCCAACCGAGGGGTTCCACCCACATCTGAGTGCGGAATGCGTCGATGAACATCATCGCTGCCTCTTTTCGTAGTCGTCGATCATCTTGCGGATTTCGGCCAGATCCGACCGTGTGGCCGACTGAGCGGAAAGAACCCCAAGGAGGAGGGCCGTCGGCGAGCCGCGAAATGCGCGATTGAGCAGATCGGCCGCAATTCTGCGCTGCGTCTCTTCACGAGGGATTCGGGCTTCATACACGTGGGAGCGGAGTCGCGCGTTTCGGCGAACCAAGCCCTTCCCGGTCATGACCTGCAATTGCTTCAGCACCGTTGTGTACACCGTCGGTCTGCCGGTCGCGAGGCGTTGCTGAACCTCCCGGACGGTGCTGGGTCCGTGATCCCAGAGCACATGCAGGATGTCGAGTTCCGCATCTGTCGGAAGGCGTGTGGCCGCGGACGTCTTGCGAGTGGTCATCGGTTTATCGCAGCTGCGCGACTCATTGCACGTCTACGACAACTATCGTACGACAAGCATACGAGTCAAGTCCCTTTGCGGCCGCTCCCGCGAGGCAACGATCGGCCCGAGAGGAACTTCGCTCGGAGAGGCGAGGCGCCGCGCGGTTCGATTCGCTGTTTGGGATCGAGATTCCGATGGTTTGGAATCAACCGGTTGGAGCTGGTGAGCCGTGAAGGAATCGAACCCTAAAAGCGGCCTTTTCTAACTGGTTGATGGCGCGCGACGCCTCCAGCCGGCCGCATGAGTCTAACGGGTCAACTCTAGGTCCTGGACCGAGTCGAATGCGAACTGACGTGACGATTCGACTCGCGGTAACCAACAGCTGACCGGTGACAAGCCCACCGCGTAGATAGGACTCACCTCCCGAAGGAGATCTTCCTCGCCTGGCCCCGACCACCGCTCCGCCTCGAACGCATTGTGCGCCCGACACCGCAGTTGCAGGTTTCCCGTCGGTCGCGCCCGCTCACGCAGGGCCGTGGAGAGCGTCAGTCATGACCTCGGGGCGCACGAGCATGTGTCCAGCAGAAGACTGATCACTCAGAACGCTCCAAGCTCGCGTGCGACTCTCGATTGTCTGAAGCGAGCCTGCAGTGGACCTTCCCTGATCGAGGCGGCGAGCTCCCGAAGCACCCGTTGCGTGGCCGCACGCCAGTGTGCCATCTCCTCTGATTGACGGAGCTTGGCATGCGTGGCCGCGAGTGCAGCCGAAATCTTCCATTGGACCGAGGGACACGGGTGATGCTGCAGCTCGGACAGCCCTGCCAGATAGGACGCGACGGCGTCTCGTGGCCGGTCCTCCATCGCGGCCACGTCGCCGAGCAGCTTGCGCGCCCACGCGATGTGCTTGCGTCGGCGTGTCGCACTGGCGAGCTCGAGAGACGCCTTGTGACTCCCGCTAGTTCCGATTGAACTTCTGAACGCGCCTACCACCCCCTACCTCCGATGTGTAGACATTGCCCTTGGAGTCAACGGCCACGTTATGCAGAAACACGAACTGCCCGGCATAGCGTCCGATCCGTCCGAACTGGGCCACCTCTTGAAGCGTCTGGCGATCGAGTATGTGGATACGTCCGTTGCCAGCGTCGGCCACATACAGATACTCCTGAGCGGTGTCGGGCGAAAACGCGACTGAGAACGCTGTGCCCAATAGCTGAGTCGAGCGCTCGATAAACACCTCTCTCTCGAACGTCCCACCTGTAGAAAACACTTGAACACGGTTGTTCAGGCGGTCCGCTACATAGACACGGCCATCAGTCGATACTCGAATTCCATGCACGGTGTTGAACTGACGAGAAGGCTGGCCCGAGTACTGTGGCGTATTCGACGCGCCATCGTCAGGCTGTCCGCCGTACGCCCCCCACATCCGCTTGAAGGCCCCGGTGTCGGCATCGAAGACGACCACACGCCGATTGACGTAACCGTCGGCAACGAAGACTTCGTTGGTTTTGGGATCGACGAACATATCAGCGGCGTTGTTGAGGTTAACGGTGTCGAGGCTGCCCTTGCTCTGGCCCCGCCGACCGATCTGCATAAGGAATTTGCCGTCGCGAGTGAACTTGAGCAAGTGATTCTCAACACGCTCGGGCAGCCGTGGGCCTCCCGCCGACGAAATCCACACGTTGTTCTTGTAGTCGACATGAATACCGTGTTCGTCAGCCGGCCACTCGTAGCCTTGTCCGGGACCGCCCCACCCCTGAATGTAGACGCCCTCCGAAGTGAACTCCATGACGGGCGGCGCCTCCTGACAACACTCCGCCTCGGGGTTGCGGGCCTTCTCGTCCGTCCCCAGCGACCATGGGCGTTGGAGTATCCACACGTGATCGTTCGAGTCGACGGCCACGCCAGAGACTTGGCCTAAGGTCCACTGCTTGGGAATCTGAGGCCACATTGGATTGACGACGTAGGCTGGTGTTCGACGCCCCTGAGCACCGACCCGCATTTCGAGCAGTCGCTGGGAACCAATTGCTAACAAGGCCGCAAAAAGCCACGCAGCGTGTACGGCGATCCGCATCGTTCCCCTCTGCCGAATGTCGGATTGTTTCGCCGGCTAGGCGGGCCTCCGTCTCGGCCCAACTAGTAGTAGGCCGACCGACATAGCTCAGACGATCCTGCGAGGCTCGGAGCATAACGCCAAACAGGGCTGGTCGAAGAGGCGCTACCTCTCCGGTAGGAGGTGGAGGTCGGCTATTTCATCGGAGCGCACGTGGCAGGCCAGCCTCCGGCCGAAGAGCCCGTGTACTCACTGATGGATCAGCAGGAGCTCGCCACGGTGACGCCGGCAACCCGACGCACGCCAGGAGCTCGGGGAAGCGCGGGTCTTGACGGATCGGGTCGACCCCGGGGTGGGAGCCTATCCCCATGAGGCGGGGTTCCCTGATGTCGCAGCTTTGGCGGAGCCAATCGAACGCAACGTCGATGTCGCCGAGCGCGATGCGCATGAGACCCAGATCGACCGCTGGAACGAACGTGGAGCGCGCCAGCCGTTCGGCTTCGGCCACGCGTCTTCGCGCTTCGTGAGCTTCGCCCGTTGCTGCGAGCGCGGCCACGACTGAGGACGTCACCATAAAATTGTCGGGGGCCGTACGTTCAGCGTCGAGCAAATCCTGCAGCGCCTCCCGGTGGCGGCCAAGCTGCGCGAGCGCCTGCCCTCGAACCAGGCGCGCATACCAGAAGTGCGGATAGTGCTCGAGAGTCCGCTCGACGGCGTCGATCGCTTGATCGGGGCGGCGCATCGCGAGGTATAGGCCGCCAAGCGAAACGCCCAGCATCGGCGTCAGCGGATCGATCTCGATCGCACGTCGACGCTCGTTCAGCGCCTCGTCGAATCGTCCGAGGGTCTGGAGCAGCAGCGCATACCAGTGGTGGCCAGTGGCGTAGTTCGGATCGAGCTCGAGCGCGCGGCGAAACGCCGCCTCGGCGTCGCCCCAGCGTCGCTCGTGAAACCCCAGGACCAACGCGAGGCCGAGATGCGCCTCGGCCAGACCGGCGTCGAGCAAAAGAGCCTTTTCGGCGGCCGCGCGTTGGGCCGGTCCCGTCTCCCACGGCGGGGCAAAACCGAAGTAGCTGATGGGCGAGTAGGCGTTCGCGACCCACGCGTAGGCGAGCGCGTAGCTCGGGTCGCTGGCCGTGGCCCGCTCGAACGCCGCGATCGCTTCACGCAGGTCGCGGCTCGTCCGCCGTTCGAAGTGCAACCGTCCCCGCAGGAACCATTGATACGCGTCGACGTTCTCCGTCATGTGGCGGGCGAGCGCCGCGCGCTCTTTCCCGCTCATCGGAACGTTTAGCGCCGCTCCGACTCGCTGGGCGATCTGCGATTCCAGCCACATCAGATCGCTGACGGGCACATCGACGACATCCTCCCAGAGCGCGCGAGCGCCGTCGGTGGACACAATACGCAGCGCAATCGCGAGCTGCTGCCCGGTTCGCGTGGCAACGCCGCTCAGGCGCGCGTCCACTCCGAGCTCGCGACTGAGTGCGCGCGGATCGCCGGCGGCGCCTGGCGGCCACGGTTTGACGACGAGTGTTTGCAGTCGACCGAGTCGCCTGCCGATCGCCACCGCCAGCTCGCTTCCCAGGTTCGGGTGCACCTCCTCGCCGTGCACTTCGAAGGGCTGCACCGTCAGCGACCGCACGAGCGGCGCGGGGGATCGTCGCGCGGATCCGGCGAACAGGAGCCATCCGCCGAGAACCGCTGCGGCCACGATGCCGAGCAGCGCGGCCTTGTATCGTCGACTGAGATCCGTCCACGACCGTCGAGCTTCGATATCCGACGAAGCGGCTGAAGGTGGAGCGGTGGCTGCTGGCGGGGCGACGGCGCCAGGCGCAGATCCAGACCCAGGCTGGAGCTCCTGCACGTCTGCGAGAAAGCGGTAGCCACGTTTCGGAACGGTCTCGATGAAGCGGGGAGCGCTCGCGGAATCCCCGAGCGCGCGACGGATCTTGGTGATCGCGGCGTTCAGGCTCGCGTCGAATTCGACGAACGTGTCGTCCGTCCACACGAGCTGCCTCAGCTCTTCGCGCGTGACCAGCTCGCCCGGCCGGCGCACCAAAAGGCCGAGAATGCGGGCCGGCTGCTCCTGAAGGGGCACGCGGCGGCCGTGGCGGTGCAGAACGCCCGCATCGAGATCGAGCTCGAACGTTCCAAAGCGCACGACACGACCGAGGTCGACCATGAACATCCGGCAGAGCCCGATGAAAGGCAGATTCTAGCATCACGCGCCAGCCAGATCCGTCGGTAAGTCTTGCCTCATCCGCGAATTACGGGTTCAGGTTCGTTTCACTTCCATACCCGCGCGCACCACGTATGTTGACGCATCTGAACGCGGGTTCGGGGCCTCGATCCCAGCCTTTTCCAAGGAGCAATGCAGATGCGCAAAACGATTGTTGCTGCGACCTTGATGGTCGCCCTGACGGCCGTAGGGGGACACGACATTGAAGCGACACACTCGTCCGCGGACATCGTCTTGAAATGGAACCAGCTTCTCAACAGCACGCTGCCTCAGCCGGGCAATCCTCTGAGCCCCCGTTTCTATGCGATGACGCACATCGCGATGTTCGACGCGATCAACGCCATCGAGCGCGACTTCGAACC
>Ga0209382_10000980_pt1 | contig 46186 bp, 64 predicted proteins | sample SoiMetdeltSBSDD5_FD_187599 | JGI IMG/M metagenome (GOLD analysis project Ga0209382, IMG submission 187599) | Bulk soil microbial communities from a Populus tree surrounding site in Tennessee, USA - Soil MetaG P. deltoides SBSDD5 (SPAdes) (version 2) | ecosystem: Environmental > Terrestrial >...
ATTTTCAAGATTCTTAGCTGATTGGTCCAAATCGGACAGTCACTCTGCGTATTGTAAAGTCTGTTTACTATTGCATTTTTATTCGTGGAGTATTAGTTAAGGCAATTAATTGTTGCTCTAAACTAACTCGGCGTGCATCCATCGCGGCCTATTTTCCCTGGTCAAATGCCTGGAAGCATTGTAAAGAACCCTTACTTTTTGGTAAACAGAGTTAGTTTTATGCATAAACTAAAGAATATTATTCCATTTACTCTGAGTAATGTCACACTGAGTAGTCGCGGTCTAAAGTGGACAGTCGAATTAATTATTGTGATAATTCTCACACAAATAAATAACCCTCCGGCCGGAACCGAAGGGCTATCTAATTGGTTGCTGTCAATCAGTGGCGTACTCGTCTCCGGTCAGCTCCACACCCAAGGGTACCCATTCAACGCGGACGTGTTGGTTTGAGTCCTGCCAGCGAAATAGGGTGCTCAAAACCGTTTGCAGGTCAGGGTTTTCGCCGAGAGAAGCTGTTCGGTCTATCCAGGGGTCGCCTGCCTTGGGGTCGGTGCCCCTCGACAGAATACGCCAGTCCCCTTGCCTACCAGGGATTACCATGGTTGCTCCCATACAGTCTTATAGATTGGTTCCTGCACTTTGCATGCGCCACAACGGTTTTCGGGTGTCTCATCGCGTACGGTAGTGGCGAATTCCTGCACCGCATCACACGCTGTCTGATAAAAAGCATCCCCGAACCCATACCCATCCACCACCAGGTGAGTGATTATAGGAGCGTCGGGGGGATTAATTGCCCCTCTGCGCCAGGTGCCCTGTTCCATCGGCTTACTTTGTGGCATGCTTCCCACCGTCCTTAATCGCCTTGTAACAGCCAGGGCAACGCGGTGCGACGTCGTCCGGCGTGGTGTCGTTGGTAATGAATTCCCTTCCACACTCAGCCAGCCAGGCTAGCCCGTCATTGAGGATGGCTCGGACCTTGTGAGCAACGTTGGCGGTGCCTGGTGCTGGTTTAAAGCAGGCTGTGAGCAGTCGTCGCCAGGTGCCCAACCGAACCCCATTCATTTCGACCATCGTTTCCTCAGTCCCTCGATCTTCTCTCGACCTTGCAGGATGTCTGAGCAGAGCCTGCACTTAACGGCAGCGTTTCCATTGTGTGGCAACAGATCTGCCCTCTCTGCCGATAGATGACTACAGATGGATGTGTGCCAAGGCCCAGTGTGGTCAGCGGTAATCTCCATGTAGTGGGAAATGGTTTCCCGATTCGGTGACTGGTAACCGGCCTTGTACATCCACATCATTTTCTCCACAGCTTGAGGGCACTGGAGGTCAGCATGTAGACAGCCCAGCATTCCTCTTTCCCTCCCCATGAGTCGAGTGGGTAGGCTCCGGCAACTGCCGGTGAACCTAGAGCTTTCCGTTGTGCGGCAAGCTTTCTGGCCTCTGTCTGAGTCATATCATTTCCTGCCCTCTGGCGTTGCCGTAGGAGCGGGTTGCCTGCCGGTCTGAAGCCCTGGTGAGGGTATGGGGCAGGTGTTCAGGTTAGGGTCTTCCGAGTAGCGGCATGTGGTGTGCTGAGGGGAGCGCTCGGGGTGCGCATCCCGTGGGATGGGACAACCGGCCAACAGCATGAGTAGCACCAGGGCAAAGGCGTAGGCCAGCAGGCGCAGCGTGAGATTGCATCGGAAACTCATTTCTCTTCCTCCTGTTTGGCATAGCTGAGCGTGAGCACCTTTCCAGGGCACCATTTCCCCTGGTAGTAGTGCCGGTAGGGGTTGTAGACCTCAGTGCGACCGCAGTGGTTGCACCAAAAGATGTTGAGCGTGGCAGGCGGGACCCTCACGACAGCTCGACCACCTTGTAAGCAACGGTACGGTTATCCATGCCTCGCGTGATGGATATTTCCTGCCGTATGGCGTCAACGGTCCTGTTGAGGGTCTGAGCGTCCGTGACCATCCCCTGAAACACCCAACCGTCCGGCAGGAACTCAGCAGCTCCACCTTTGAACTTGACGAACAATGCCCAGACTTTCATGTTGACCTCTTCCTCTGGAAACCTATTACAACCTAGTACCAGACTAGGTGACGTAGCTTATTCCTGTCAATGGATGATTGACCTAGTATTTCTGGGTGTCCAATGTGGACCCAGATTTTAATAGTTCGCCTCTGTGGGGGAGGAGCGAAACATCGAAGATCATCACTGGACTTTTTCATTTAAGTTTATTTATTATTGCGCGCGTGATCTTGCACTAATAGTAAAGAGAATTAATTGTTGCTCCCAACGAAATAAATTGAGATATATATCACAATATATATTAATCTAGCCGAATACATTTCGCAGAGTTGATCTTGGGGTGAGATGGGTGTGCCAGGTGAGCACTTCCATATTGCTAGGGAACCAACGCATAGATGAGTATCAATTGTGTTTGTTTACCTCGTATCTAGCAGTTTGGTTTGCCTCACCTGGCGCACCCTCTCTCACCCCGATAGATGGTCATCAATAAAATAGGGTATTAAAAATGAGGGTGCTCGAAATGAACACCCTCAAATTCATAACCGTCAAATTACCCCCGTCATTTTCTAATTCTTATGCCGCGCCAACCCTGATACCCGTGCCGGAGCGAGGCGGGTACGGGACGCTCAAGAGCGGGGACCTTTACCGGTACCCGGACCCATCGGGGCATAGAAAAGCCTCCCCGTAGGGAGGCAATTATTAGTCTTCAATTTCCGCCATATCCCATGGCGGTTTGTTCATTGCCGCTCGATGTGCCATATGGGTTTTAGTATGTTTGTCAGCGTATTCAGTCGGAGCAAGCACGCCGCGATTTACCGCTTCCTGATAGTAGTCTCGCCATGTCTCGATGAAATATTCTTCGCGTGTCATCTCACATCCCCTTCAGAGCGTCGCTGGCAAGCTGACCGGTATATGGGTGACGTACACAAACCCGCTCGCTGTTCATCAGGCTACCGCGCGTCTGACCCTTGCCGACAACCTCAAACCAGCTATCGTCACCCAACTGGTCAAGGCTGACAAGGCCAGGCTTGACATTATAATCCCAGACAGCCAAGCCATGTGTGATTGGGTGACCATCGGAAGTGTACCCGTTGAAGTGAGCTACCAGCACAGCACAACCCTTGTAGTGGAAGATTTTCGGAGTAGGGCATGTGCAACCCTCTTCCGCCTCCTCTTGCGCCACAAGCTTCATCAGCTCGAAAGGTGCCTTGCCGCTCAGGGCTTTGCCGATATCTTCAAGGATTGCCTCCACAACCATGGCGTCAGTAATGGGATTGTTCATTTTCTTGGGAGCATCCATTAGCTTGTTCGCGAGGTCGAGTACTGCCTGAAGGTTGGCGCGATCTATCTTGTTCATTTTGATCTCCCTAATTGTAAAGAAAGTTTTATTTTTGATTAGGCAGGGGGCACATCGTCGAGCGGTGCACCCCTGCTTTTATGAAATTAGATCGCTGCGTGACCGGCGTAGACGTTGCCCTGCAAGATTGCCCAGTGCATGACACGATTCCATTCCTCACTGTGCGTTGCGTAGTTGTCGCACTCAAGAATCATGTTTTCCCAACGGCTGATGGCAAGCCCCCAACGGCGTGTCCGGCCAAGAGGCTTCAGGTTGCGGATCGCCTTGACCACCTTGCCGACCGTGATCTCTGGCCGGACTTGGTAGTCGTTGTCAGGGTCGATCGCAAGGTCGGTGATCGCTCTAATAGCGTCGAAGCGCTTCTGCTGGGCTGCTGTTGTCATGAAGAGAACAATACGGTTCTGTGAGCGATATTGTCAAGCCAAATCTATAAAAAAGAGAAACCCCCTGCTAGAGGGGGTTATCTCCTAGAAGCCTTCTCCGTCTTCCTTGGCTATCCGTTGGAGGGTGGCTGTTATCTTGGCCAAAACCACTTCCGGCCGTTTGCCTGCCTCCCCGATGTAGTCCAGTAGGTCTGTGGCGAGCTTCCAGCGCGCATACCTGGCGACCAACTGTGTACGGGTTTCCTTGGTGCCCATCACTTACCTTTCTTCTCCTTCAGCACCCGAGGCTTCCTGAGTATCTGTCGTGGTAGAACGAAGATCTCTATACCGACGTCCCCGTGTAAAAGCTCTCCTGACTCATCGAATTTCATGTCCTTGGTCGAGTGCCCCTCTGCTCGTGCTATCGCCTCAGCGGCGAACTCAGCCTGGCTACGGGTGCCGTATATCTCAACCTCACCCAGTCCCTGTTCACCAGCGACCACTAGCACGTAAACCAACTCCTGCACTCCCGCTCTAGGCATCGTGCTTACCTCGCTTCCAGTTTTTGCCTCTGTACCACTTGGATACCTGCTTACGACTGAAGACCGGTGCCCCGCTGATATGGGTCAGGGGTTCCGGGAAATCCGTATACCTGGTGCGCCAATTGCTGATAGTGGCCGGAATGACCTTGTACTTCTTGGCCAGATCCCCCACTCCAACCATGTCCACCAGTGCCCATTCCTTGAGTGGCATTAATTTTCCCTCTCTGAGTGTTGGTGCCCACCAAGCCGCTTGAGTGCTCTGATGAGCTGATCACGCCTGCCGAGCCTGGTTATCGAGCTAGCACCTATCGCTCTGGCGTACTCCCTCAGTTGCTTGAACGTCATGTTGTCCAAGGGGTTCATGCTCTGTCCTCTCTGAAGTTGTCAACGATCGAGCTTGTAACCACCGTACACACATCCCGTTCAAGATCGCAAACGTTACTTTCAGAAGTTGGGAAAGCGCTTCCCACTCGATAAATTACTTTAAGTCATGTCCGTTTTGTGAAAACGATCTTGCGAAATGTCCGAATATTATAAAAGTTTTGCTTCACAACTCGAAAATGTCCAAATTAAATAGATTTGAGGCTAGTACTTTCGTTCAAGAAAATACGTTCCGGGAATGAATTAACTTAGTCATGTCCGTTTTGTAATATCTAAAGATCGCTAACTCTCTGAGTAAATTACTTTAGAGTTCCTATCAAAATAGGACATACTGGGTTCGTTTTGAATAGCAATTCCGAGGCTAATCAAATTCGAATTGAATTGCCTTATGAATTCCCTGGTAAAAGGCTATTGCAATTACTACTCACAGACCCTATTATCTTCTTCATAAGTTAATAGCGCGCGAGCCACTCCGCACTGGAGAAATGGCTAGGGAAGTTAAGGAAGCGTCGCCGAGTAAAGATCCCGAATCGTAGTGCTGGCAAGTGCCAGTGAATTAGAACTTGCGAGATATGGGCAGTGATACGGCGCGGTACCGGAAACGAAGCCCCTAGTGCACACCAGGAACCCGAGAGGGTTTGGCCGAGAAAACCTAGATCGCGGCAAACAGCAACATCCCCCAACAAAAGCTATTGCTTTGCACCTAAAACCTTCCCTGCACCAAACGTCCTAAGGAGACGGAAATGAACACTGCCAAGCTCATCACCAAGGCCTACTTCTTCGGCGCACTGTCCATCAGCTTCACGCACATCATCACCTCTGCTCACAAGATGGGCGGCGAGGGTTACGAGCCATACATCGCGCCTTTCATGGTGGATGGCGTTGCCCTGCTGGGCATGCACATGCGGAACGAGAAATATGACGACCGTACCAACAAGATCGGTCTGTGGGCGCAGAGCACTGCTGGCCTGCTCTCGCTGGCCATGAACGTTCACGCCGCACACAGCCTCTTCGGAATGCTGCTGGGCATCGGCGTTGTGGTGCTCTTCCTGGTCACTGAGTGGATGGCCGGAAACATCAGGCTCCGCACGGATAGCGAGGCTGAGAAAGCCAAGGCTGCCAGTGCTGCCGCTGCCGCTCAGGCACAGGCGATCATCGACGCTGCCAACGCTTGGATGAGCGCTTGCACTCACCCGACCAAGTGTGACAGTGCCGACCGCTGCCAGACCAAGCGGGATGCTGCCGCGAAGCGCGCCAAGACGAACAAGCGCAACGCTCGCAAGGTTGCCGCTGAGAAGCGGGTACTTGAGGGAATGATGAACTGAGGCTGAAAGGAATTACCCCCTGGATTCGTCCGGGGGGTTTTTCTTTGCCCTCATCTGGGAGCGCTCCCATGGCTTGCCCTAATCAAGGCTTCCAAGAGGACGATCGACAATTGATGTTGGTCTGAAATGGCCTGTACACTCCCCGCCATGCCGAAGAAGAAAGCCAAGGGTGCGAGTGCGGCAAATCTTGAGTTGATTACTGCTATTGCCAGTCGTCAATGGACCGCCAAGGAACTATCAAAGATTTTCAATATGAGCGTGCCGGAGCTAAAGGTATTCGTTGAAGCACATCTTGATCGAATTGAGGAAGCCAGGGAGGTTTACGATGCGCTTGAGGCTGAGGCGCCTGCCGACATCGGCGAGCTATGGATAGCGCAGAAGCTAGAGCGTCTGAGAAGGCTTCAGAGCGTCGCAGAGGTACTTTACGAGGGTGCCATAAGGACATACGACGCTACGATCCTCAGGGAGCTTAGAAGCTATCTAGCGCTCGCCTCCAATGAGCTTGGCCAACTGATGCACAGAGGGTCCGGCGAAAACGCCGATGGCGCGGTAGCAAATTACTTGATCGATGGTGTGGACGTGAACGCGGATCTTAAATAAAATTAACTGTAAATAAAACTTTCTTTACAATTTCCGGAGTGGACCTAATGGTAAAGAGAATTAACAGAAACCCTGACGCCAAGTCACGTTTCAACGCATTCATGCACTTACGGATCAACTTACCAGCCAGGGTGGAAATCATTACCGCTGAGGAAGGCACGTATTTCCGCATTAAAGTCGAGGCTGGTCCCGCTCAGATAGTCACGCTTGAACTGACCAACGTTAGGGACACCCAAGTACGTGAGCATGTCGGCACGTTCACGGAAGGGGAGGATACTGAGCACACTAACGACTCACAGCCTAAAAAAGTTCAACCTCCTACACGACCCGATAAATTGCCGGAAGCACCACCCTCACCTAGAGGGGCAACGAAGTAGGAGGGGAAGACAATGAGCGCGCCAACGGTGCCGAAATCCAGACACCAGCAACGAAGAGAGCGTGACGCACGCCGGAAAATCATTCAACACAGGTATTCACCGCGTGGCGCCTGTAAAGAGATATTTCACATCAAGGATGCTGAGCTTCTGATCTCTGGTCCGGCTGGTACGGGTAAAAGCCGTGCCTGTTTGGAAAAGATGCTCATGGTGTGCCTGGCAACAGCAGGAGTGCGTGCGCTCATAGTCCGGAAAACGCTTTCCTCACTTGCTTCAACAGCCTTGGTCACCTGGCGAAAATACGTGGCCAAAGAAGCCATAGCCGTTGGGGATGTTCATTACTACGGTGGCTCAAGGGAAGAGGCGCCACAGTACCGCTTCAAGAATGGGTCTTCCATCACCATTGGCGGCATGAACCATGCCGACCGCATCATGTCTTCCGAATACGACATTATCTATGTCCAGGAAGCAACAGAGCTTTTGGTGGATGACTTGGAAGCTCTCAATACCCGTTTGCGTAACTGGCAGATAGGTTTCCAGCAGCTCATCATGGACTGTAACCCTGCTGGCGCAACGCACTGGCTCAAGCTCCGTTGTAACGAGGGCAAGACAACACTCATCGAGTCCCGCCATGAGGACAATCCTGTTCTCTTCGACGAAACCACCACACCTGATGGTGTCACATACAAGCTCACGGACAAGGGTACAACTTACATCTCCAAGCTGGACAACCTGACCGGCGTTCGCAAGCAAAGATTGCGTTATGGCAAATGGGTTTCCGCCGAAGGGCAGATATACGAAGAGTTCGATCCCGCATACCACGTGCTTGAGTGGAGCTATGACGAAGACGGCAACCGCCTTCCTCTTCCTGAGTCATGGGAACGCTACTGGGTAATAGATTTCGGTATGGCACATCCGTTTGTCTGCAAGTGGTATGCGCTCGATGAAGACGGCGTTGCCTACATGTATCGAGAAATATACATGACCAACCGCACTATCGCTGAGCACGCAGTGACCATCATGGAGCAAGTCACAAAACAGGTGGCGGTTGAGTGGTACGACCATTTCAACAGGGTCACACGTAAGCGGGTGGAAACCGTTTGGACAGAACCGAAACCAACCGCCATAATCTGCGATCATGACTTGCAGGCCAGGCGGACCTTTGAGCGCGCAACGGGTTTGGGCACAACAGCCGCTGTGAAAGACGTTGCAGAGGGAATAGACCTCACAAAGCAACGGTGGAAACTGAATGCTGAAAGCGAATCCAAGTTGTATTACATGGAAGACACGTTGGTAGAGCGTGATCCCGAGTTGGTGGACAAGGTGTTGCCGACGTGTTCAATGGAAGAGGTCTCTTCCTATGTTTGGAAGAAAACCAATGATGGCAAGATAAAAGACGAACCGGTGAAGGAAAACGATCACGGTATGGACACAGATCGATATTTCACCATGCACATAGACTTCAAAGGCAAAGCAAGGTTTACCGTACTCGACTAGGAGAAGATCGACGATGCACAAACGACCCAGTATGCATAGAGTCGCGTTAATGAACTTGGCCAAACTCCTTATGGAGTACGCCGACAATTCCCAAGCAACCACGGGTGCAAGCCTTCTAAGGAATATAGTGCGCATCCTGTTTGACCTCGCTGGATTTGCCCTCTTGACCATAGCGGGTTTTACCGTATCCTCCCTGGCAGGCTTCATCGTGGCTGGTCTTTCGTGCTTTCTGCTGGCACGGCACCTGACCACCAAGGAAAAAGCAACAGATGTAGATCCATTGATGAGACGTACCTAAAGGGGTGATCATGCGAAGTTTCGCAGACCGTGTGATTGATGGGGGGTTGCGTGCGCTCAGAAACCTAGCTGGTCCCCCGGTACCGTTCAGCGGTAGAAGGCAAGGCTTTTCAAGCATGTTGGACGGTGGGGACACGGGAATCATGGAGCGTGCTTACGACGCTTATGGTTCCGTGGGAACACTTTTCGCCATCGTCAGCCAGTTGGGAAACGCTTTTGCCAGTACGCAATGGCACTTGTATCGGAAAAGCTCTGTGCGAGATCTGGCACGCCGTAAGGAAGTCACCGACCACGCGCTAGTCACCGTTTGGAACCGACCGAATAGGTTCTACACGGGAAGGCTTTTCAGGGAAACCGTTCAGCAGCACATCGATTTGGTGGGCGAGGGTGTGATCGTGCTGACGATGATTGGTAACCTTGTGGTTGAGATGTGGCCGGTTAGACCTGACCGTATCCATCCTGTGAAGCACCCAACCAAATTCCTCACTGGGTACATCTATCGTGCTGACGATGGTGAGGAAGTGCCACTCACGCTAGACCAAGTGATTCACATCAAGCTCCCGAATCCACGTGACCCCTACAGGGGCATGGGTCCGGTGCAAGCTGTGTTGGCGGACATTGACGCTGCAAGGTTCTCAGCCGCTTGGAATCGTAATTTCTTCATCAATGGTGCCAGGCCAGGTGGCATCATCGAAGTTGATTATAAAATGAACGATACCGAATTCAATGACTTCCTCCGGCGTTGGCGCCAGCAACATCAAGGGGTTGCCAATGCTCATCGTGTGGCAGTGCTAGAAAACGCCAAGTGGCATGATACCAATTTCTCCATGGCAGACATGCAGTTTGTCGAGTTGCGTAATCTACCAAGGGAACTGATTCGGGAAGCGTATGCGTTCCCTAAGCCAATGCTTGGCACTGTGGATGATGTCAACCGCGCGAATGCCGATGCTGGCAAAGAAGTGATGGCGGAGAACCACACGATCCCGCGCTTGGAACGTTGGTCGGACATGATTAACGCGGAGTTGCTTCCGCTGTTTAGCAATGGTCCCAATTTGGTGTTCGAACCGGATGATCCTACGCCGGTCAATCATGAAGCAAAGGACAGAGAGCGCGACAGCAAGACCAAGGGAGCGCTCAATCTCGTTAACGCAGGATTCAATGGGTCTGATGCTGCTGAAGCTATGGGACTTCCTGAAATGCGTTGGGAGAAACTAGTTAAGGCACCACCAACAGCACCAAAACCAAGTCCGTCCAGTGAGGACAGTGATGCTGGTGCCCGTGCTGTGATCGCGCACGCCGGAACACATTAGGAGGGGAGAGTGATGATAAACAAGCACACACGGGCATTGCTGGATTTCAAATCCAAGTTGTTTGACCGAGTCCAGTTGCGTAATGCTGACCTGGCACACGCGTTGAGGGATATTCGCCTTGACTGGTACCGAATTTCCAACGTGGCAGAGGATGAGGAAAAGGCAGAGGTCTTCATCTATGATGAAATCGGCGGATCGTTCGGTGTGGACGCAACCGAATTCGTTACGGAGCTTAAGGCCCTGGACGTGAAGGAAATCACGGTTCGCATCAATTCACCAGGCGGAAGCCTGTTTGACAGCATCGCAATTCACAACGCATTGGTGCAGCACAAGGCGAAAATCATTACTCGCATAGATGCGCTGGCAGCCTCGGGAGCGTCAATCATTGCTATGGCCGGTGATGAAGTCGAGATGATGAACGGCTCACAGCTCATGATTCATGACGCGTTGGGTTTTGAGCTTGGTAACGCCGCTGCTTTCGAGGCCATGGCAAGGTTCCTGAACTTGCAATCAGACAACATTGCCGATATGTACAAGGCAAGGGCAGGCGGGACACGTGAGGAATGGCGCTCTCGCATGCTGGCGGAAACGTGGATGTTTGCCGATGAAGCAATTGAACTTGGATTGGCTGACAAGGTGTACGTGAAGCCTGCCCCACCCGATGACGGTGAAGAAGAAATCGTTACGGAGGTCGAGAACACGGTATCTGAGGAATTGGATATCTCAGCGCTCATCATCCGACCGCATCGTGTTGACAATCGTGGGTTCAAGTACGCGGGTCGTGAGGATGCCCCATCCCCTGTCAACTCATCAGATCCATGGAATGAAGTTCGTGCCCTAGTGGCCACTTGGAAAGAAAGGTAAAACACATCATGGCAAAACGAGTTGCTATGCCGACCACGGGTGAGGAACTTCGCGAAGTTCTCATGGACCCTAAGGCAATGAAGGAATTGATGGCCGATCCCGAGGCGCACGCCGACTTCATCGAGGATCACATCAACCTTCGGCTCAAGTACGACCCTTCGCTGCTGGACCAGAACAAGGAAGCGCACGAGAAATTCATGGTGGAGTGGTTGCGGGACAATGGCGCAACTGAGCATAACCCACTGAACTTCGATCCGAACTCGCGTCGTCCTGTGAAGACAAACACGCTCTACAACAAAGGCGCTACTGGTGCGAAGTTCGACAAGACATTTGATTCATTGGCTCAGTTCACCTTTGATCTCAGTAATCACAGTCTGAGGACACCCGAACTGTCTCAGAAGCTCATCGGCTTGCAGAACGTGGCAAGCTCACTTGAACCTTCTGACGGTGGGTTCCTGATTCCGGAAGACTTGCGCGCGATGGTGCTTCAAATCGCGCTTGAGACAGCAATCGTTCGTTCGCGTGCGCGGGTCATCCCCATGGATTCGCTTCGCGTCCCGATTCCCTCAGTGGACTCTACGTCCAACGTGTCTTCGGTCTTTGGCGGAATAATCGGTTTCTGGACGGAGGAAGGCGCAACGCTCACTGAGTCCAAGCCTCGCTTCGGTCGGATTGTGCTTGAGGCGCACAAACTCACGTTGTACGTGGAAGTTCCCAATGAACTGATGCGGGATTCACGTCCGGCGTACACCACTTTCATTGACACCATGTTCCCCGAGGCGATTGCTTGGTTTGAGGATGTGGCGTTTTTCGTAGGTGGTGGTGTCGGTGAGCCGTTGGGCTTCCTGAACGCGCCTGCCGCGATCTCAACGACCCGCACAGGTGCTTCTACCGTCGATTGGGAGGAAGTTGTATCCATATACGCGCGCATGCTGCCTCAGTCACTTGGGCGTGCCGTATGGGTGGTTTCTCCAGACGTGCTTCCGGAACTTCTTACCATGGTTATTTCCGGCGGCACTTCGCCAATCTGGATTGGTGGAGGCGGTTTCCCCAACGCGTCCATGGCGCCTCCAATGTCGATGCTCGGCGCACCTTTGATCGTGTCTGAAAAGGCGCGTGCACTGGGCACCGCTGGTGACATCAACTTTGTTGATTTCGGGCACTACCTGATCGGTGACCGTCAGGCCATGTCCGCGCGGCAGAGTGAGGATTTCCGCTTCAATCAGGACGTGACTGCAATTCGTGTCATCGAAAGGCTTGACGGCCGTCCCTGGCTTCAGGCTCCCATCACTCCGCAAAACGGTGGCGCGACGCTTTCCCCGTTCGTTCGCCTTGCCGCATAAGGATTCTTTCATGCTCGGAATGGTATTCCTGACACTCCATCTTCTAATTGGATCGTCGCTCCTTTACGGGATCAAGATTGGTAGGCGAGAATGAGAGCACTTGGCAGGTTGCTTGACATCAGCGTTGGCATCAACAATGTCGCAGATCTAGCGGCTGGTGCCAACACTGGCAAGCGTATCCACATGCGAAACTACGAAACCCTTGGCATTCTGTTCATGAAGAACGCCGCTTCAGCGGGTGCCGATGATGTCGTTATCACTCTGCAAGAGCACAACGCCAACACAGCGGGTACGTCACAGAACCTTGCGGCTATCACCAAGTGGTACCGCAAGAATGTGGCTTCCCCATTGCTGGGTACTGAAACATGGACTGAGACCACGCAAGCGGCAGGCGCGACTCTGACGTTGGCTGGTGCCACGTTCGCAACGCATCAGATGCTTGTCTTCTTCGAGATCGAGGCAGCATCGATGAGCGCAACCTTCGAATGGCTTTCCATCAACATTGCCGATCCTGGCGTTGGTGGAACAATTCTGGGTGGTGCTATATACGTTCCGCACGGTCTGAAGATTCAGCGTCGGCCAGACCTGCTAGCACAGCCGAATGCGTGAGTGCCATGGCGAAAATTACCAAGGCTGGCGGACCCTCCTACGATCCCGAACCTGAGGAACCCAAACGGGTACCCATCAACCGGCCGATGCTCGGCGTGGTGCCTGAGAAGGTCGAAACCGTTTCTCCGGAAGCGTTTGACAAGTTCGTCCGTGAAGCTGAGTCCGTCGAAATCGTTTCCACTGAACTGGATTCGGAACCTGAGAACGGCAAGAAGGAAGAGAAGGACGAGTTTGCCGACTTCGACGAAAAGCCGAAGACAACAGCAGTGAAGAAGTCCGCTACCAAGAAGAAGTGAGCAGCCATGACCACCATTCAAGCCTTTGATGCGCCAACCAACACAGACTTCAATGGTGGTCCCGCTGTGTTCGGAAACGACTTCAGTGCCAACGCACCAGGGTTGTTGACCGGAGTGTGGTACTACCATGAGAGCGACAACGAACCCTCTTCGGTAACAGCCCTGGTGCATCGCGAGTCAAATCATCAATTGCTAAGTCAGAAAACAAGTTCCACCGTTGCCATGGCAAACGATGCCTACAATCTCATAACCCTTGATCAGGCTGTGGAGTACGCAACGCCGGACGAAGTTCTGACCGTTAGTGTGTATTGGCCACTAGGCGGTTTCTCGTTCGCTACCGGCGTAGGCGAGCGCTCGACTGAGGGACTGTCGATAAACATTGGGGACATAGGCCGCTTCAAGAATTCCGCTGTGACACTTGGGGATTATCCCACTCAGACGCTTGCTTTGCTGGCCTGTCCCGTAGGTGTGGAATTCACTTTCACGGGCGAGGCTGCCCCTACTGTAGGTGGCTGGTACCAACTGCTTTCCATCAGGAGGGAGCAGCAGGAGATCATAAGGCAGAACCAGGCAACACCCCCTCAAGCGTGTCCGAACGACGGTGAGCCGTTGCAGCGTATAGGCTCTGTGCTTCATTGCCCCTTCGATGGCTGGCAGTGGCCTAGAGATGGCGACGGCATTAAGTAAACAAAACTTTCTTTACAATTAAATATCCGTCTAGTCAGAAAGCAGACTAAGAAATGACGATTTCCACTCCCGTTTACGCTACCCGTGAAGCGGTCAGAGAGGCTGTCGATTTCAAGGATGCCTTGTTTTCCAACGCCAGGATAGACCGTGCTCTAGAGGCATCAGCACGCACTGTGGAAGGGGATTTGAAGCGACGCTTCTACCCCGAGGTAGCCACGCGTAAGTTCGATTGGCCTAACTACTCACTCAGCGCTACGTGGGAGCTTGACCTAGGGGACAACGAAGTGATTGAAGTCGTGTCCCTTACGGCAGGTGGTAACACGATACCCGTTGCTGATATCAAGCTTCGGCGTGGTGACGACAAGTCAGAGCCACCCTACAACCGAATTGAAATCGACCTATCGACCTCTTCGGCTTTTTCGTCTGGCTCGACATTCCAGCAGGCAATAGAAGTTGAGGCACTATACGGGTACCAGAACACGACAACTCCCGCTGGTGCTACAGCTCAGCTCATCAACGGCTCTGTGACCTCGCTTCAGGTTACCGACTCTGGCAGCGTCGGCGTTGGTGCGATCATGAAAATCGACAATGAGCGAATCTTGGTCACCAATAAAAGCATGCTGGACACCACACAGAACCTTCAAACATCCCTTGACGCTCGCCAAAACAGTGAGTCCGTCGTGGTGCAGAACGGCGCAGCCTTCTTCGTGGATGAAATAATTCTCATCGACGCTGAGCGTATGAAAATCGTTGATATCGCGGGTAACACTCTCATCGTTAAGCGCGCTTGGGATGGCACCACGCTAGCCGCTCACACAGCCCCTACGGCGGATATCTACGCTCCCCGTACCCTGACCATCGTCAGGGCTTTTCTGGGCACTACAGCGGCATCACACAGCAGCGCAACGGCGATCGTGTGTCAATCCTTTCCTGGATTGGTCACGGAATATTCTTTGGCGCTTGCCCTAGCGGATACGCGCTTAGGGTCGGCTAGTTACGTACCGGAGACGTTCGACAACAAAGCCTTGAGAGATCTGTGTGAGAAGGCTTACAGCGCTTATGGTCGTAAGCTCCGGACGGGAGCTATCTGATGCCTAACATCAATGTTACCGCGAAGCTGAAGGGACCGTTCTTTGGTGCCAACCTAAACGCGTGGATGGATGCTGCCGCGCAGGACGCTAAGGAGGCGGTAGCTCAAGAGGCAGTTGACCTCATGCACATCCAATTGGATCGAGTGCTGAAGAATCCTACGGGGTACTACAGGTCACATATCCAAAAAGAACGCCAGGGCAAGGATTGGCATGTGCATGATGACAATGTTGTTTACGGTGGATGGCTTGAGGGTGTGTCAAGTAGAAATCAGTCCACCAGGTTCAAGGGGTACCACTCGTTTCGGTTGGTGCTTCAGGACATTCGAAAAGTCGCAATAGACATTGCAGCGAAAGTGTTCTCACAACACGTAGACAGGCTGAACCGATGACGCAACCAAGCCATCTTGAAACAATCATTGACACGCTCATAGACGCTGTGTTGAGCCATGCTCTGGCAAGCGGATATTTTGACGCTGTCAATGGGCATGAACCAAAGAACCCACCAGGGCACCGTATAACCGCTGCCGTATGGCAGCAACGCATTCGACCGGTACCAGCTAGAAGTGGACTGAACAAGACAAGCGGTTTGGTGGTGATGAACGTACGCATTTACACGAGCATGCTTTCAGAACCACTGGACATGATAGACCCAAATATAACCAAAGCTACCAGTGCCTTGATGGCTGCCTACTCAAGTGATTTCACATTGGATGGTTTGATATCGAACGTGGATTTGCTTGGTGCGCATGGGTTTGCACTCGAATCACTGGCTGGATATGTGACTCTTAACAATACGATATACCGCACCATGACGATTACGGTTCCATGCGTCATAAATGATTTGTTCGAGCAAGCTCCGTAGGAGGTGAAAGCTAATGGCGAAGGAATCCGGTCTAGGACAAGAGTTTTACTTCGACGGAGTAGACCTGTCAGGGGACACCGGTTCGGCGCAAAGCATCAAAGGCGGGTTGACCACAGTCCTACCTGTGGCAGGCATCAACCGCCTTGCACATGAAAGGATAGGCGGAGGTAGAGACGGATCACTCACCTGGCAGTCATGGTTCAACCCTGCCTTGGGACAGTCGCACAAGACATTGTCAACGCTTCCGTATACCGACCGTGTCGGGTCGTGGGTCCACCGTCCAGTGCTTGGAGGGTCAGCCGCTTGCATTGTCGGCAAGCAATCGAATTATGACGGTACCCGAGAGGCTAACGGCAACTTTCCTTTCGCTATTCAGGTGCTGGGAAACCAATTTGGCCTTGAATGGACGGACCAATTGACGGCCGGATTGGATGTCTTCAGCGGTACTGGTGCCGGTACTGGGCTCGATTACGGCGCAGCAATCGGGACAACGGCTTTTGGCCTACAGGCCTATCTTCAGGTGAACGCGTTCACCGGAGCCAATGCCACCGTGACCATTCAACACTCACAGGACAACGGAGCAGGCGATGCATACACCAATGTGACAGGTGGGGCATTCGCTCAGATCACAACCGCGCCAGGATCACAGCGTATTCAGACGTCACGTACTGAATCCATTGAAAGGTGGTTGCGCATCAACATAACCGGCACGTTCAGCAGCTTGACAATAGCTGTGTTTGTCTTGAAGAACCTTGTCGCTACGGTGGTGCCGTGATGGCGCAAAGAATGGTGCTACAACAAATTACAGGACAACGACCGATCAGTCGTGTGGAGCCTGCCGCGCCAGCACACTTCTACAAGACGTATGGCATCGAGTCTCCGATCACGACACACTTTAAGCGTGTCACGTGCCATCAGGCCGAGTGTCCCAACTATCTGAAGGGTTGGTCCACTCCACTAGACGTGAGCACGGTCAAGGGCGCCAGCACGGCGGAATGGATTCGGATGAAGTCGGGACGCTCGTTCACATTCGTGCAGGCTGGTCCTATTGTGACATTCCATTTCCCACCAGGGCAGAAATGCTTTATACCCCATCAGGTTTCACTGCAACGTCCCGAGAATTTCATTGTCAGAGGCGGGGATTGGAGAGGCAACCCTCAGGGTATTCAAACGTACAAGCATGTTCGGGCAGAAGATTGGGTTGACGATTGCTCGACCCATCAAGACATGGTCGCGAAAATATTCAACAGGGGATGAGATGGCGAAGAATTCAGCCGTAGGTCAGGAGTTGGCCGATGCCTTGCGAGCGTTAAACATCGGTGATCCGCACAGCATCAAGCGTGTGGTCATCGATATTGATATGGCCAAGGCAGGGCTTCCTGAGATCTACGTAGAACACTACAGCGGGACAGAGGTAATTGATGTTGTGAAAGCGCTTTCCAGCGTCACGGTAACTGTCAAGGAAAAGGAGTAACCACAATGGCAAAAGAGTCTGGTCTTGCATGGACCACGATGGACATCGACGACGCTACCGGAACCCTACGGGACATTCGGAATGACATCACCAACATGAACTTCGCCACTCCCAGGGGTGTGCAGGACACAACGGGAATCGACCGGTCAGCCATGGAGCGGTTGCTTCTGCTGGCGGACATGAGCTTTACGTGGAACGGCGTTTTCAACGATGCTGCCAACGCATCGCACACCGTATTCAGGACCGTTTCGTCAACTTCTGTGGCGCGTGAGATTGCTTTGGTGGTGTCCGGCCAGACGTTGGGAGTTACCCCTCAAACTTCGGTGCTGCTCACGGATTACTCCCTGGCGCGTCCACAGACAGGCGAATTCACTTGGTCTGTGCCTGGCGTACTCGCCAACGGCATCGTGCCCACCTGGACGTGATGAGATGGGTTTCCTGGTACCTACAGATGTTGTCCCGCTTTCCTTCTCCCATCCATCTCTAGAAGGTTTTGAGGTTTGGATGGGAAGGCCACCCATAGAGGCAATTGGCGACATGATGCTCATGGGTGGAATAGATTCGGGCAGCATGACTGAGGACGATGTCAAACGACTGGTCCGCGTATTCAATGCATTCGCTCTCTGCCTAAAGCGATGGAACGCCGAAGTCCAAGTGTTGGATGAGCACGGCGTACCCACAGGGGAAAAGATACCCGTACCAGCAACGGCGGAGGGAATCCGTTCACTGGATGGGAATTTCATGCTACTGGTGATACTCGGTTGGATAGAGACTGTAACCGGTCTGTCATGGAAAATCAAAGATACCAAAGACATTCCGATGATTACCAACGACGGAAACTAGAAGGGAGGTCGGCAGAGAGATGTCCAATGAGGTTGAAATCACAGTTGTAACCAGTGGCGAAGAAAAGGCCAATACGGCCCTTAAGAGCGTTCAAAAAGAGGGCACCAAAGCGGCTGACAGTATCAACGGCATTGGCACTACAGCACGCGGGATTCTCTCTGCCGACATCATCGGTCAAATTGGTGATGTCGCCAGGAACAGCTTTGTATCCGCCAGGGTTGCCGCAACCGACCTAGGCGAATCCATGAACGCTGTCAACAAAATCTTTGGAGACAGTGCCGACGTTATCAACGAATGGGGGGACGAACAGGCTAATGCATATGGTTTGAGCCAGCGAGCATTCAATCAAATGGCCGTGCCTATTGGTGCCAGCTTGAAAAACGTTGGCCTGGAAATGAACGAGGTAGCTCGCCTCACGCTGTTGCTAACAGAACGTGCGGCTGACATGGGGTCAGTGTTCAATCAAGACGTAGCAACGGTTTTACAGGACATACAGGCTGCTTTGCGTGGTGAGGCTGACCCCATCGAGAAATACGGCGTTGGCCTTCAGGCTGCCGCTGTTGAGCAACAGGCGTTGGCCGAGTCAGGCAAGGAATCAGTTTCCCAACTGACCAACCAAGACAAGATGCTCGCACGAGTCAACTTGCTGATAAAGCAAACTGCCGACTCAGCAGGCGATTTCAAAGACACAACGGATCAATATGCAAATGCTCAGCGAGTGGCTAACGCACAAATCGAAGAGGCGCAAGCAAAGATTGGGCAAGCGTTCCTCCCTCTACTGGCGGAAGTCGCTCAGGTTGGGGGCAGGGTGGCTGATGTCTTCAGCGGTTTGCCTGGTCCCGTTCAGACAACCACGGCGGTTGTGCTTGGGCTAGGCGCAGCCTTCATATTCCTTGCACCCAAATTGGTTGCCGCTGTTGATGCGTTCCGAGAAATCCGCACCAGCCTCCCTGATGCCGACAGCAAAATGGGCAAGATGGCTGCCACAGCAGGAAAAACGGCAGGGGTCATAGGAGCGTTGGCGATAGCCGGACAGATAGCAAGCGCGGTATTCGGCACCCAATTGAACCCTCAAGTTGAGGAACTGGCTGCCAACCTTGAGAAGTTGGGCAAGGATGGAGAGCTGACGGGGGAAGCCGCACGCGTGCTTGGCAAGGATGCCGAGCAACTTAAGCGCGCTCTGGTACTGCTGCATGATGACGGATTTGCCGACATCCCCGACGATACCGCCGAGGCTATCGAAGGGTTCCTAGGGCTATCTGATGCCTTGGGAGACAGCAGCTTTGGCCATGCTCGTGAACGTATTGCCGCTGTTGATGCTGCCATGGCGAAATTGGTTGAGGACGGCAAGACCCAAGAGGCTGCCGCTGCATTCAAGCTGTTAGCTGAGATGGGCAAGGAATCTGGTGTCACTACAGAGGATTTGATAGCTGGTCTACCACAATACGCGGCTGCACAAGAGAAAGCCAACCGTAAGACATCGGAAGCCAAGACACAGATTCAGGGTCAGGTAATTGCCCTCAAGGATTTGCACGATGCGTTGCGCGCGCAGAGTGATCCATTGTTTGCATTGATCGATGCTCAACAAAACCTTGCTGAGAAACAAAAAGAGCTTAAAGAGGCAACCGAGAAACATGGTAAGACTTCCCAAGAGGTGAAGGATGCCACGATTGAACTAGCCAAGGCAGGCATTGAATTGTCAGGTGCTGTGTCTGACGCACAAGGGAAGTTTGATGGGAAGCTTACTCCCGCCATGAAAGCAGCGCTGACAGCAGCAGGATTGACTGAGAGGCAAATAGCCGAACTGGAAACAGGTTTCAGAAATGCTACGGCAGCAGGAGACGCGTTCGCCAAGAATTACAGCGCAACAGTGACTGTGACCTATCGGGAGAAGGGTCGCGCTATTGCCATTAGTGATGAATTCCAATCAGGTGTAGGTGGAAGACAGTCAGGCGGTTACGGCTCAGGTTGGGTTGTGGCAGGTGAGCATGGGCAACCGGAACTGGTCAACCTTGGTGCCTCGGGACGTGTTTACAACAGCGTTGAATCACGCGGTAAAGCCGCTGAGCTGGCACAGGGAACCGGTATGGGGATGGGGATGTCAGGTCCCCTGCAAGTGGATGTGAACTTGAATATCCAAGGGGCTGAACGAGAGTTCGTGTCGTTCTTCAAGAAAATCATTGACACAGAAGGTGGCGGGGACGTTACCAACTTGAACACCAACTAGTGAGGGCAATCATGTTCGGACATCGTTACGTCGCATACAATCACGGGATGGTGACAACAGCGGCATTCGTTCCTGTGGCATTCACAACCAACCTCAGGACGCAACTGCAAATCGCTGTGCCTTCAACGCGTAAGCTGTACATCCTTGAATGGGGATACAGGCTGGACGCCGCTCCTAGTGCGGCTTCTAAAATTGAATTGCTTGACACTGATGTGGCTGCAACAACCGGCACGGCCCACATTGCGTCAGGAGTGCAGCCACTTGACCCTGATTTGCCTGCCTCCCTTGTGACGCTCGGCACTGGCGCTACCGGCTACACGTTTACCGCCGAAGGCGCCACAACCGCCTCACGTAGCCATGATGAGATCGAGCTGCCTGCCAACTGCACCACGGCGTTTGGTGGTACCACATATAAGGAGACATGGCTTCCACACACTGCGCCTGTGGTGGACACAGGACGATTCCTAAGGGTCCGCACGCACATGGGTTCAGCTGTCAATGGTATTTGCTGGGTTAAATGGGGCGAGTGATGGTCAGCAAACCAGCAGCGGAAGAAATGTGGAGGGCAGCCTACGGCTACACTGACACACTACATACGTTCGTACCTGTGCTTGTCGGATCACATAGAACTGTAACGTTTCCAACGACCGGACTAGGCACCAAATGCCGTATTGCGTTGAGTGCCAACCTGTCTGAAGACTGGCGGTCATGGAACTGGCTTGACATCAGCGATCGTGTCCGTTGGCAGGATGGTGTCACGGTCGTCTCCGGCAAGCGGGATCGTGACCCCAACGTCCCCGCCTCCACAGCTACATTCACCGTGGAGAACATAGACGGAGAGTTGTCCAGACAGAATGTGTATAGCACGTTGTACGGCTTGCTGTTCAAGCACAACCCTATCTGGCTGACGGTTGACGCAGGTAACGGGGACTTTGATGAGTTCTTTGGGTTCACTCAAGAGCTACCGAAACGCTCTGACCGGTCAGGCACTGACGGACGAATCAATATGGTGTGCAAGGGTCCGCTAGATCACATCTTCAGGAGCAAGGAAGTTGAGAGTCCACTACGGACGGCGTGTATTGCTGCCGCGCCAACGCATCTGTGGACTCTTGAAGAGGAAGCTTCTGCCGACCAAGCCGCATCAGCGCTGACTGATGGTGTGGCAATGACTCAGTCAGGCACGATCGATTGGGCAGCGTCATCGACGATAGTCGGAGCAAAACCGTTGCCTAACTTACGTTCCGGTTCTGGCACACTGACAGGTGCATTGGACCAAGGGATTCCAGGCGGGGCACCTGGATATGCGTTCGACCACAACTACATCGTGAGTGTGGTCACCAATCCGGAAGATTTCGCTTCGGGGTCGGCAACACTGTTCCATATAGGCACTGAGAATCAAAACTCAATTTCCGGATGGGACCTGAACGTTACCAACACTGGCACCCTGCAACTGATTTCATATGACTACAGTGCTATCCCAGTGCCGACAACGCAACTGACCTCCGCCGTGATAGATGGCATCTTCACAGAACCAAAGCTCATATCAATGACTGGCGAGCTTATCGACCACACCACAGGAGACGCTGAGTTTCGCATCTTGGTTAACAACGTGGAAGTGGCAACCGTGTCGCTTGTTCAATATACCGGTAACCTGATGACCGGCAGGCTGACCGCTTCCAGTGCCTCAGAGGCCTTACCGCTTGGGTTCTTTATGGTGCATCATCTTGATTATTTTGATGATGGAGACTACTTGAGGAACGTGGATGAGGTACCAAACGCGGATGAAATTATTGCTGCGCTTACGGGTCACACGGGGGAAATGATTCATGAGCGTATCAGACGAGTGTGCCGACAAAAGAACATCACGTTCTATACCTCAGCGGGAGTAAGTCAGGCCCTTGGACCGCAACCGATTGACACACCCATCAACATCATTCGCGATGCTGAGAAGATTGAAGGTACGGTATACGAAAAGGAGTTTGGTCTGGCGTATAAATCGCTGAATGAGTACTACCGGCAACCTGTTTCACTACCGCTCGATATAGCGGAAGGCCACATTGTAGGCGAGTTGGCACCCGTTGACGACACCACCAAGTTCTACAACCAATGGACGATATCCAGGTCTGGTGGTTCAAGCTCGACTCAACAGAAGGACGGTGGTATATCCGCCAACGAAGAGACATTTGCAAACCAAGAGACACTGAACCTTGAAAACGATGTGCAAACAGCCTGGCTGGCTTCCTACCGTGCGAATAGGGACGCCTCTGAGGCTGATCGCTGGCCATCCGTGAAAATCCTCTTGGAGAAGAACCCAGAGTTGATCCTTACTTATCAAGCAATGCCATATGGGGCACGTGTCACAGTGGACAACATGAAAACCCGTTGGGGTGTGATAGCCCTGGATTTGATCGTAGAAGGCAAGGTTGTCTTCTTCAACTCCAAGCAATACCAGGTGACGCTCAACTCATCTGATGCAACCATTCACAGAATAGGTGAAGTCGAAGGCGACCAATCCCTTGATTCCAATAGCCTTTTCCTAAACGCTGCGTTGGATGAAACGGTAAGGCTCAAGGAAACTTTCGATCGAGACAACATCGTAGGCGCCTGGAATGATCCTGATATAGGTCCGTCATGGTCACAGACAGGCTCAGGAACAGGCAGTATCAGTGTCACTGATGGTGTTGGGGTGCAATCGATTACATCCGGTACAGGTTCCATGACAAGCGTGCTAGCTAACTCGCAGCTTAATTCCAGTATCCTGGCTGACTTCCGATGTACGGTACTGCCCAACGTGAATAACGTTGAATGCAAAGTGATACTACGGTTTGTGGATGCAAACAACCTAATCGATGCTCGGGTGTTTGCGCGCTCCTCCAATGATTGCACTATCGCTATCCGGCAAATCGTTGCAGGTGTGGAAACAGTGTCCGCCTTTCCTGTAGTGGCAGGGGTCGCGGCAACGGATTGGATACGCATTCTAGTTGTTGCGCAAGGCAGTTTCTTTGCCGCAAAGGCCTGGAATCGTGATACCGCTATAGAGCCTTCCACCTGGACTGTTCAGATGGTCACCACGCATTTGACAGCAGGCGCAACACATCTGGAGGAATTGCTAGGCGGAGGGTTCACAGGTCCATATCCCACGATCATAAACTGGGATAACGTATATGAGCCTGGAACGCTTGAAGTCATCTCGACCGATGCACATGAGCGCGTGACAACCGATGCTGACGACTTCCCCGTAGACATAAACATCTTGGGTGAGCAGATAACCGCCGTGTCAGTGGGTGAAATAGGTTTCGACTTGTTCGGTCGTACAGCCGTTGACACATGGAGTACTTCGGACAGCGGTATTGCCATCGTCAGCCTAGGCGGGGCAGGAACAGACTACGATGTGAATGGCGGTACTGGAAAACAGTTGCTCACTTCTGTAAACGTCATGCGCCACAGCGTTTATGCGCTTCAATCCGGTCTTGAACCCACCGCGTACCATAACATAGAGTTTTACGTTGATGTGAAGATTTCCGTTACCCCAACGGGAAATGCAATCTCATGTTGGTTGACTCACCGGTTCATAGATGTCGATAACTACTACGATATCGCTCTGCTGTTCAACACTGACCTCAGTGTCAACATGGTTGCTGGTATTCGTGCAGGTGGAACCCACACATTGTTGTCAGGTAACGGTCTTCAGACCGGCATAGGAAACTTCACTGTAGGGCAGTTCTGGCGCATGCAAATGCGAGTCATGGGAAACCTTATCAGTGGCAAAGGGTGGGAAGTAAGCACGATGGTTGAGCCATCAGAGTACCAAGTGAGTGGCGATCCCTCACTGAGCGAGGGACTGGCACACCCTATCGGGTCTGATTTCGCGCTACAGTCCAGATTGGAACCTGGTAACACCAACATAAACCCCACCGTCGAATGGGATAACCTGCACATCATAAATCCGCAAAGGCTTGCGGTGCATAGGCATATCAATGATGTCGAACGCGCTCATCCTAAGGGCAGGCAAGTAACCGCTTACGATCCTTTCATTCTAGGACTGTGACATGGCCGTTTTTCGCACATTGCAACGTCTCAGAGTCGCTGATCTCATCGACTTGCAGAGGCTGACCGAGGCTTGGGAGACATACGATTTGGAGTGGACATCCGATGGTGTCGCTCCAGTGATTGGAAATGGCGTACTTACCGGAAAGAAACTCACTGTCGGAAAGACAGTTTACAATTACATAGATGCGGCCATGGGTTCGACAACCACATTTGGTTCTGGTACGTATTTTTTCTCGCTGTCACAAACTGCCAAGTCGGGACAGCTGCCCATAGGTGCGATGTATATGGCGGACTTCAGTGCTGGCACCAATAAGTCAGGCATCCTGGCTGGGTTTGGTTCACCATCAACCGATGTGATCGGCGTGTCCTCTGCCGATACCACAATAGCGGCAACAGTTCCGCACACTTGGGCTGTCTCTGACAGACTCGCTGGAATAGTCATGTTTGAGGTGACGTAATGAATATCTACCGACTCGCACCCGGTCAAGTCCTGTTTGAGGGCACCAACTTTACACGAAGGATGGTGCTGGACAGGGTCCGTGAACTACTTGAAGAGAAAGGAATCCATCCTATTGAGGCTGAAGGCGCGATAATCGACAATCATCCTCCCAAGGTTGCGCTGGCTTGGTGGGATGAAGAAGCTGGCTTTGTTCAGGAAGACTATGAAGGCGCAACCGCCGTGACGGTGGTAAGCGTTCCGGATGATCCAAGGGTGTTCGATGATCCAAGGGTCACACGGAACAGGCGAAGGAACGGCAACGGTAACGACAATATAAGTTAGGAGGTGACCAAATGCGTTCAGCGGCAATGCAATCCTTGACAAACGACATCGAGGCACGGCACCCCGGGGTGACCATTTGGGGGATCGGAGACGATGCCCACAAGACACACCCGTCCGACCACAACGAAGACGATACGGCCGGAAGCAAGGCAGCACAGTCGGACTCAGACAGCGTGCCGGAACATCGTGCAATTGATGTGAAGGTAGACGGAACATACATCACTGATACTGAAATGCAGGCCATCATTGATGAAATCCTTGCCGACCCGTACGACTTGGCGAGATTGATTTACATCAATTACAAAAACTGGCAATGGTCGGCATCAACCGGTTGGGGCAGTGGGCACGACAACAGCGACGATCCGCACCCGACACACGCTCATTTCTCCGGCAAGGCATCAAAAGATGAAGATGGCGCACCATGGCTTACAGGAGGTACGGAAGTGGAACTGAGGGCAACACGCGGCATGGGTCAAAACGGTGCCCCGCCGAGTGACAACACAAAGCTATTGCAGCGACTGCTGAACATTATCGTCGCGGGTGATCCTCGCCTGACTGACACTACCCATCCTGCATATCATCCTTTGACGGTTGACGGTAACTACGGCGGAAATACCGCCTATTGGGTTTCGGTTCAGGGTCCTGGCGGAAATGGTGACATCGTGGATGGTGATTGGTTCGGTAAATTCATGGCGATGGCTACCGACCGCACTACCCGCGATGCCATGGCCGCGCACCTGACGAACACTGAGCATGGCGGAGGGGAGCTACCCGCTACCGTCGAGCTAACGATTCCCGAACAGTCATACACGATTCCCGCACAGACCGTTATAGCAACTATCATTTAAAAGGATGTGATGACAATTGAATGATTTAAAGGCAATACACAAAACAGTGATTGCTGTCTTCTTCCTAGGCACCATCGCTCTCTTGCAGGCATTGGGCAAGCAGACAGAAAGCTTTGTCACGGTGGGTTTGCTTGTGCTTGCAGGGCTCGGTTTTGTGATCGGAAAAGTCGAGGCGGTACAGAAGCAAACCAACGGTGGGCAAGAAAAACTGATTCAGGTAATAGAGGATCGCAATAGACGTGACGGTGAGATCCTAAAATTGGTTGCTGGCATGACGCCAGCACCTACCGTGCTCGACGGAACCGTTACGACAACAACCACAACTGCCACGGAAGGGGCTATTGATGGTGGTGAAAAATCCTTGGTTGAGTCGCGCTAGGAAATTCCTTATCGCGGCTGCCGTTGCAGCAGTGGAGATTGCCAATGTTTGGACGAACGGCCCGGACTGGCTATATGCCGCTGCACCCGTGGTTGGTGCTCTCTTGGTTTACACCGTGGGCAACGCTCCGGAGTACGCCGACCCGCGCAAGGGTGAGCATCACGTACATTAATTGAAGAGCATAAATTGCTGCCTGATCATAGTTTCTGCTGGTCAGGCAGTAATCTATTTACGTCAAGTGTGACGTACGTCACAGATCTTGACAAGTTTTTCGGCCAAGGCATACCCTCAGGGGCAAAACTGCATAGCTTAGAAGGGGGATCATGTACCCGGTACGTGGTCCCTCAGCTTGGGGAAGTAGCTCAGTGGTAGAGCAGATATGACCTGGTGCCCATATCGTCAAGGTTTTTGGGAAGGGACCTTGAGCTAGGTTCGATTCCTAGCTTCCCCACTCATTAATTGATTCGAGAGGATAAACCCCAAGATGAGTAAAAGGATTTCATGCCGTACCCACCACGGCGGAGTGTTCACGGTTACTGCCAAGCGTGGCAGGCCACCAGTTCGTTGTACTGAGGAAAACCCTTGCACAGCTTCAGGCGCACGCAAGCCGACCCGCGAAGAGGTTTCCGCCAAGGTGCTTGCAGCGAATGAGAAAGCTAGGAAACGGCAGGCCAAGCCAACTAAAAAGGATTTAGCCGCTGAGCGCGCCCTTCTGGAAGCCAAGGATAACGCCTCTAGGACTGAGCAGAAGGTGAAGGGTGCCCCTACCCCTCAGGAAGGCATGAACGGCCGTCAGCTTTCACTACAGCAGGCGCAGAAGGCCAAAGCTCAGCTTGTCGAGCAAGGCTGGGAGGTCAAGGGTGAAGCGAAGGGGGACACGGTCACCGTTACCGGCCATCGTGGTGAGGAATTGATTTGCCTGACCTGGCGTGAAGGGGTGTTGGTCAGCCAGGAATATTCCCTCTGGTCCGTTGACAAGGCTTCCCGTAACGGCATGGTCCCGCCTCACAGCCTGCCGTTTGATCCTGAATGGGTTTCCGACAGAGAGCTTGCCGCTCATATCGTCGGCAACAAAATCACTTGGTGGAATCGGATTTCCGGCAAAGAAGAGCATGGAACCTGTGGAAAAGATACCGTTGCCATAGAGCATCGCTTCGATGGTGCCGGACATGAGATCCCCTCTGAGCGGCTGATTAAATTCAACATGGACGGTACGGGAAATATGCGCCTGGTGCAGCTAGGCCAACTTCTCAAGATTGGAAAGTGACATGTGGAAGCTGATTAACGCCAACGTGAAGGCAGCGCGGTACGTGCTGAACACCGTCCTGCTGACTGGCCTGCTTTACGCGATCATTGCCACCCTTCCGGCACAGGTCGATTTCTAGATGACTCCAATACATATCGAGAAAAAAGGTAAGCGGATCGTCCTCAAAACGGATGGTCCGCTTCCTGGTATTCGCTCCGCGATACCTGGTGCTTATGAGTCGGCCACAGGGCAATGGACTGTGCCCCTGAACTATGAGACATGCAAACTACTTCAAGCCAAATACAAAAAGCGTTTGCGTGTCGGCATGGAGTTACGCCGTTGGGCAACTGGTGTCCGCAACTCTCGGGACTCCATGTCCACCTTGGCTGCCTCTAAAAATGCCAAGCTCGATCACGTAAAGGATGAGGCACCCGTTCTCTTCAGACTCATGAAGCAACGCAAGTATCAGAAGGTTGGCGCGCGTTTCGTTGCCGACAATCCCGCTACCGGTATTTTCGATGAGCCTGGTTTGGGCAAGACGTTGATAGCCATCGGCGGAATTATCGAGGCGCAAATACCCGGACCCTACGTAGTCATTGCCCCTAAGACAGCCGCTAAGCCTGTCTGGCAGCGTGAAATCCGTCGGCTACTTCCTAGGTGGCACAAGCCGGTTACGTTCCCTGACGGATGGTCTCAACGGGATTGGAAGCTACGCCGGACAGTGATGGACGAACACACATGGATAATCGTTCACCCGGAAATGGTCATGGTCCGGACCATGCTTATCTGCCATCGTTGCGGTAAGAGTTGCCAGCTAACCAATAAGACGAAACGCAAGTTGGCATGCAACCACAAGAAGGATCGAAAAACCAAAAAGATTGACGTACCAACCTTCAAGCGGCTGTTCGAGATCGATTGGGGTGCAGTCATTATCGATGAATCCCATGACAGCCTCATTCACAGAGGGAGCATCCCGACATTACGCCGCAACGGAATGGACAAGCTCAGACTTCGATCGGACGGTATCAAGCTGGCCATGTCCGGCACGCCCATGAACAGCATGCCTCATCACCTGTGGGGTACGCTCAACTGGCTCGACCCTATTGCATATCCGGCGTTCCACCGTTGGGCGGAACTGTTCTGGAAAAAGGGTGGCTACACAGGTTGGGCTATAGGGGATTTCATCAAGGAACGTGAGCCTTTGCTATGGGACTCTTTAGCTTCCATTTCCCTTCGGCGGACGAAGCTTGAAGTTGCAAAAGATTTGCCACCCAAGATGGAAATAGGCACGCCACTCGACCCCCACGACGAAGACAGCCCAATAGGTATTTGGCTTGAGATGGAAGGGAAGCAAGCCAAGGCATACAATCAAATGTTTGAAACCTCAGTATCAGAGCTTAAATCCGGCCGGTTGATGGCGACAACCGCACTGGCTGAACTGACCAGGCTGAAGCAATTTGCAAGCTCATACGGTAACGTCACATGGCTAGACAAGGCTGACGGCACGCGCAAACAGAAGTTCTACCCTACACTTCCATCCAATAAATTCCGTTGGGTGGTCGAGACATTGGAAGAGTGGGGGTACCCGAAAGACCCTATAGACAAAGTGGTGTTCGTCAGTTTCTATACTGGACTGCTAGAAATGTTCATGGCAGCATTGGAAAAGCATTTCAAGACCAAACCAGGTAAACCGCTATGTTCTGCAATCACGGGCAAGGTCGGCTCTTCCACCAAGCGCGCCAAGATAATTGAACGCTTCAACAGCAGTGGCCATGAGCACCTGTTGATGCTGAATGTGAAAGCAGGCGGGACAGCAATTACAATCGACAGCGCTTCACGAACTATTTTCCTAAGTGAGACAAGGATTCCTGACCAACAAATACAAGCAGAGGATAGGACCCACAGGGTCAGCAACCCAAGGCAATGCATGTATTACTACCTTCGTTCCCTTGGCACAGTTGACGTTGGTACCGCAATAGCTAACAAGGAACTGGCGCACGATTCATTTCGATTACTCGATGAAAGGCGGGGAGTCGAGTACCTACGATATGTGATTGACCACAGTAAATAGCACCAGGTAAACACCATGTTGACAGCAATTCGGGCAGCCTGTAGCGTCGTTGCCCACCTGCACCAAACCGATTTTAGGAGGATGTACCCCGATGGCGAAGACAAACCCCAAGGCAAGTAAAAAGCCGAAGCGTGACCCGAAACTCACTGCCCTGGCGGACAAGGAAGCCACTCAGTATCAGAAGTGGTTTGCCCGCTGGATCACTACGGAGGTTGGCTACGATCCAGCTTCGGCGGACTCGAAGAAGGCAGCCTTCCTGGCGGGTATCCGGTTGGCGCTCACGAGCCGGTCGGCCTTCATGGAAAGTGATTTCCTTGAGGAAATGCGGGAGAAGCACGGCGTTCAGAAGCGCGGTCCCAAGCCCAAGGCCAAGGATGAGGACGACGCACCCAAGGGGAAGAAGTCGAAAAAGAAGAAGTCCAAGGATGAGGACGACGAAGAGGAAGACTTCGAAGAGGATGAGGACGAAGACTTCGAAGAGGATGATGAGGAAGAGGACGACGAAGACACAGAAGACGATGACGAGGAAGAGGACGAAGAGGAAGACGACGAAGACGAGGACGACGAAGAAGAAGAGGATGACGAGGAAGAGGACGACGAAGAGCCTGCCCCGCCTAAGAAATCCAAGGGAAAGAAGGCTGTAGCGAAGAAAGCTCCGGCCAAGAAACCCGCAAAGAAGGCTGACAAGCCTGTCAAGAAAGCCGCACCAGCAAAGAAGGCAACTTCCAAAGGGAAGAAGGCTGACACAGCCAAGAAAGGCAAGAAAAAGCCGAAGGAAGACGACGACGATTTCGTTTTCTGAGCTAACATCTAAGTTCGCAAATGTGGTAAATCAATAGCTCCCACGGTTGGATTAATCATCGGAAGCTTCCCCGTCTTCCTTTGGTTCCAACCGTGGGTTAAATACTCTTGGCAGGGTTCAAGCTGGAAGGCATAGGTCCCCTACTCGCTTACCTGCCAAGGGTTTTTTAGTAGAAGGAAACCCCAAGATGCGCAACTCACTCCCGCTTCTTCGCAGTCACGAAATAATGGATCTCAAGCGTTGCCCCAAAAAATGGTATTGGAAATGGCGCCTAGGCTTGGTACCCAAGACTAAGTCATTCGGCGCACTCGATCTAGGCACATGGGTTCATGATGCACTGGCTCACTGGTACACAACCTCAGGAAAGAAACGCACCATGGCAGGCTTGCTATGGTGCTTCGACCATTTTGCCCTGACGGCAATAAAGCAGGCGCACGGCTCTACCCCTGACCATGTGATCGCACAAGCTCACGAGCTTCACACACTGGGTAGAGCGATGCTCGCTGCCTACGGCAAGCACTATCGGGGGGATCGTGGCTGGGATGTGGTCGGGGCAGAGATACCCCTAGAAGTCGAAATCACGGACGAACAGGGGGAGTCCAAGGGTTTGTACCGCATGAAGCTAGATCTTGCCGTACGGGAGCGTACAACGGGCGAAATATGGATCGTCGAGCACAAGACAGCCAAGGCAATTAGAACCGATCACCTCACGATCGATGGTCAGGCACGCCCGTACGGAACGCTGGCAGAGATAGCCATGAAAAGGTTGGGGATCATCGAGCGCAAGGAATTCATTTCCGGAATCCTCTACAACTTCATTCGGAAGGCGATGCCTGATATTCGGGATGTTGATGCAAAGGGCTTGGCGCTCAACAAAGACGGCACAGTCTCCAAGCGCCAACCATCCGCCATGTTCCTCCGCCATCGGGTGACCCTCACCAGGCGTGCCAAAGTAGTTGCCCTCAAACGGATTCGCCATGATGTGATGACCCTCACAGACCTACGCGAGCAAGTGATATATCAGAAGGGATTTGCCGACACGTTGTCAAAAACCCCTCACTGGTCGTGCCCGAAGTTCTGTGACTTCTTCACGATGTGCGAGCTTGAGGAACAGGGCGGGAATATCACACAGCTAAGGCGGGGTACGTTCATCAAGCAGAACCCTTACGACTATGAAACAACCGATGAGGCAATGACTTTTGAGATGGGGTAATGCCATGGGATGGAGGCGCGCAAGCATTAGACTATTGCTTATCACGGGCGCAGTCATAGTTGCATTCGTTGCATATGTATGCGCCACAACAGGAGTACCAATTCCAGCACTATAGGAGGAAGGCAATGTCTACTGACGAAGCACCAGACACATTGGACGTCTTGCTCGATGTTCCGACTGACTCACTCAGAAAGGTTGCATCTTGGATGGCCAATGAAGCCAGGGTATTGCGTCGAAACACAGGAAACATACTTAACGCCTCAGCAGTATCAGTCATGCTTCAGACGATTGTAGACTCTCGTGAGCAAACGCTACGCCTCTCAGCAGAATGGGAAGTGCTTGATAGCGTTCGTGTGATCGACCCCGATGGTTGGCGCGATGAGTTTGAAGCGGACGGTAAGCACTACTCGCCTCAGCCGTGGGGGACTCCAATCAATCACATCGAGTGGCGTGCCAGGCTAGTGCGCTCCACTATGGAGCCTAGAAGGTTCGATGAGCACAGCGGGTAAGCGATCGAGACGGGTGGCAACCGAACGGACTGAAATGAGCTTGGGCGAATTCGAGGCTGAGATATTCCGCCTTGACAGCTCATCTGAGTCGAAAAACCTATTGGTGTTCGGACGTTCCAACGCTGGTAAAACTGTACTGGCAGGCACTATACCAGGTAAGAATTTCTGGCTGGTAGGCGAACCTGGGTACAAGACAGCGGCGAGGGTGGCCAAGGCGAAGGGGCACGGTAGGCGCATTAGGTCAACATCAGCCGCTATGGCTTCACTTGACTGGCTCATGCACAAAAACCGTTACGAGCGTTACAACTTCATCATTGTTGATGGCTTTACTTGGATGCAAGAGCACTGGCGGTTGGGTTACACGGCTGAGGCTTTCGACATCGACTCGACCAAACGCCAGCATAGGAACCTGCCGGATAAACCCGACTACTTCAATACTCAGAACTTTGCCAAGTCTTGGATGTCCGCGTTGGTAGACATGCCAGTAAACCTGTTGGTCACTGCGCATGCTTGGAAGACGGACGAAATGGAGGTTGGCACTTACATATTCCCTGGCATACAAGGAAAGGAAACAGAGGTAGCACAGACCATCGTTGGTCTGATGGACGCAACCGGTTATTTGGAAATGAAGACGCTCAAGAGCAAAAAGACCGGAAAGGTAAGGCACATAAGGCGCATCAACTGGCAACAGCCTGATGATCCCGACGTGCAATACTTGGTAGGGGACAAGTTCAACTGTCTAGGTCAGTACATGGACGATCCAACGATGCCAACGATCCTCGCCAGGATCGATGAGAGCGCAAGCTCGGACTAGGAAAGGATGCTCACGTGCCTACCGTGGACTGGGGACTCTCTAAAGGAGTCATCGACGATTACGACCGGGAAAGCCAGTACAAGCCTTACACTGGCAAGCTTCCTGACAACGGCGTTTACCAATGGAAAGTCACCAAGGCGGTTTACGTCTCTGGTGGAAAGAAGAAGAACCCTCAATTGCGTGTGTCGCTGCGCCTTGACCCGCGTGACAAGTCGGAAAAGAAGTTTTCCGGATACACCATGATGAAGTTCATGGTCATTGCCGACACCACACCCTTTCAATATGTTCCCTTCCTTGACGCCGTTGGCGTTACTGAAGCCGACTTCAAGAAACGCACCAAGACAGACCAGGAAGGTAACATCAGGCGCATCGGACCGTGGGTGAACGATGGCCAGACGCTCATTCTTGGTCAGCTCCAAGACAATCGGGGTGACAACGCCGACAAGTACCCCAAGGAAATTGGGTGGGTCGGAGCGATCGATGATGCCGAAGAAGATGATGAGGAAGACTACGAAGAAGACGATGAGGAATCCGAAGACGATGACGAAGAAGAGGACGAAGACTGATGGCCAAGGCAGACAAGGGAAAGCCTGAAATCGATCTCAAGACCACAGGAGAAGATCTGGCAAGCGACATGCTGACCGGCGTTGCCGCACAAGCCGAAGAGACAGCCGCGCTCATCGACACACAACCGATCGAAGTCGATAACACGAACGAATTCGGTTTGGGTGGCCAAGCTGGCACCATCCGGCCGATTCGCTATCCGGAGTTCACTACCAGGCAACAGGCCTGGCGCTTCGCAGCGTGGCTCAAGCTCATGGCGAGGACACTTCCGGAAGAGCCACTTGATCACACATTCGAAGAGATTGAAGATGCAATAAAGAATCCGCGTTCATGACACAACGGGAAGCGTACGGCGGTTGACTTGGGGTTGCTGCTTAGGAGTGGGGTACGCGAGTGAGGGGAAGTGGGTTGCCCTCTCACAAAATATTTACACATCAATGGAAATGGAGAATTGGAATGCTTATCCTCTGGCTCGCGGTAGTGCTGGCACTGCTGTTCGCTTATTGGTTCCTTATCAAGATGACTCACCCTTACCAGGGCAGGCATCACTACAACCGCGTGGCAACGGTGCCACAGACCTATCATCCAAGTGATTCGGCATGGGTAGCTGTGCCGGTCAAAAACCGTGCCTGGTGGGATGCTCGTATGACGCGCCTGAGGAAGGTTGACTTCCTAGCCTTGCCCATTCCAGAGCTTTTAGAAAGGAGCGCAGCCAAAGCAGAAGCGTTGGTGGAGGAAGCCAAATCATGGCTAGCGCGGGATTACCGATGGATGGACATTCCTTTAGCCGAATGGCCTAAGGCATGGTTGGAAAGGCAAGCTCACGTAATTGAATTACCGGTCAAGATTGGCGGGAGTGACTTGCCGACACGAGCAAACGAAATGAATTGGAGTGTGGCAGCATGACGACATTCGAGCAGGGACAATGGGTCCGCCTACCTAGAACGTTGGGTTACGCAGAGGGGTACATACGACTGGTTAGCCTTGCCGCGAACATGTGCAAGGTAGTGATTCCTGGTGCAGGTGAGCTGACCTGTGACACGGACAAGCTAACGCCGATCGAGGGTCCATCGGTTCCGGATGACGCACCACAGAAGAACCCTGACGCCAGTGAGCATCCAACCATCGAACGGCGCCCGGCGGAGGTTGACTTGGTGGTGACGTACATTCGCAACATCGAGACCGGTATCGATGTCTGCTGGTGCCCTTGGACACCCATGATGGTATCGGGACGGATGGGAAGGCTACGCACTGGCGAGCATCCCCAATGTCCGGCGCACACCAAAGAGGGATACCTGTTCAGTTTCATTGACCACGTACGGCAAGCCTTTTCGGGCAAGAAACTGATAGAGGGGAAGGGAACTGGTGCTTTGAAAGACTGGCTTGAGCAGAAAGGAGCGTTGATTGAGGAATACACGACTGAGGAAGGAAAGGCCAGTGTCCGATGGGTGGAATAGCGCTTAACGTTGACGACGTTTACGACAGAATCCTACGGGACAAAGCGTTTTACCATTGGCAACCTGCCAAATTGGTTCCGGGGGAAGGGTCTGAAGCTAATGCTTCCGCCTTCATCGTGGGCAGCTCACCAAGTGCGACAGACGTTGTGAATGGCAGACCGTTCACAGATGACATTGGGGCAATCCTCCGCCAGCTCATGGAGCTTGCCAACCTGCACAGTTATTTCAATGAAGGCAAGCAATACCGGCCGAACTGCTGGCTAACCCTGGTCAGCAAATACCGATCAAGCGGTATGCCATGGGAGGCAATAGAACTATGGCGACCCTACCTCAGACAGGAGTGGTGCGCGGTAGACAACCCAATGGTGCTCATTCCCGTTGGCATGCTGGCATTCTCAGCGTGCATGGGTGAATGGCGGGACATATCAAAGTCAGCAGGATTTCCATTCAAGCGCATGACATTCTTTGGTTGGGTGTGGGTTTGGCCTATGTTCCATCCCAAAGACGGAATCAAATTTCCGAAGCTCCGTCCAGTCATGGAAACACATTGGTCGAAGCTAGGTGAGTGGCTTGATAACCATTAAGGATACGCTACAGGGTGACCAAATCTATTTTCACTTTGTGGAGAACAAAGACGATGCCAAACGCGCTCTGCGTTGGGCGAAACGGTTCGTCGGGCAAGAACTGGGCATGGACACAGAATCAACAGGACTCGACTGCTACCTACCCCATTGGAGGCTGCGAACCTTTCAGATTGGTAACGACATTCGAGCATTCGTCATTCCCGCCAAGTGGCGCAAGACAATTACAAATATCTGGTCACTCGGCATCGACTGGATTGGATACAACGGACCGCATGACGTGCGTTGTGTAGACGCGTATCTCGGCTATGAGTCCGACGTGGTTTGCAAGTACGAGGCTTACATCACAGCTCACCATCGCGAGCCACGAAAGGCGGAGGAAGGCGGCGCAGACCTTGGACTGAAAGAGCAATGCACAGCGCATATCGATCCAGCGGCCGGTAAGTGGGAAGTGGCGCTCAAGCTTGGCTTTAAGCAACTTACGGTGCCGATGCCAGGTGAGTATTACAAATCCGGACCTCGCAAGGGACAACCCAAGGTACGCAAGGCTTTGATATCTGAAGGCTGGGCAATGCAAGACATCAAGCACCCTACCTACATTGCCTACGCTGGTGCCGACCCCATACTCACATATCGGCTCTGGCGCTTCAATGGGACCACCTACAGTCGTGCCAATGGTTTGTACGACAGGGATTTACAAATTGACTTGCTCTGTGACCGGTTGCAACGTCGGGGCATGCTCGTAGATGTGCGGTACCTTCAGCAATACCAAGCCGCACTCACGCGGCGTGCCGACCATCTGATAGAGCTGGCAGCTGTCTTGGGTTGCAATAACATAAATTCCGGCCAACAAATTGCCGTAACCCTTTTAGAGCTAGGCGCCAAGCTGAGACTAAAAACCCCATCCGGCAAGTGGCAAATGGATAACACGGTTCTGGAAAGCTTGGCGGAAACGGGCAACCGTCCAGTGCGGAAGTTGGTCCGCTACATACTCACGGCTAGAAGGCTCAACAAACGCGCTCAGGTTTACGCAGAGGGGATGTTGAGGGCAAGGGATAGTCAGGGCAGGGTCCACCCGTCAATCAATTCTCTAGCGGCTAGAACGGGTCGCATGAGTGCCGGTATTTTCCAGCAACTACCGACTAAGGATCAAGAGTGATGGAGGAAGCTATAAGACTGCTCGAATCCCTGTTCATGACAATCAAAGCCGAGCATTGGAAGAACCCGAGAGGACAGTTAGGCGTTCTGACGGGGATCAAGATGAGCATCATGGTACTGAAAATCGCACTATCGAAGAAAGGCCAGTGATGGAAATAGGTTTCACAGGGTCAAGACACGGAATGTCGGCTAGCGCACGCGCCAAGGTGCAGGCATTGTTCATGATCCATTGGACAATAAATAGTGCCAACACACTACGCCATGGCGATTGTACGGGAAGCGATGAGGAAGCCTTCAAGATAGCCAAAGCCCTTGGATTCCTTACATACGCTTACCCCGCCTCAAACGTTAGTGAGCGTTGGCTTGCCAAGACTAAAAGTGATCTAGTCATGGTCCCCTTGCCAGCATTGGAACGTAACACAATCATCGTCAGTGAAAGCACTATCCTTATTGCAACAGTTCAGGGTTTCACATCAAATCAAGCACAAATGCGTTCCGGCACGTGGGCAACCGTTCGATACGCGAAGAAGGAAGGAATACCTTTCTGGCTTGTCAATCCATTGGGACAAGCACAGTTCTACCCGATGGCCGAACATCGTCAAAGCCTAGGCATCACAAGCCTAAATTGGAATGACTGAAATGGTTCTAGCTAGTAAAGAGAAGCGATTGGCGCGAATCCTCATGGCACACCTAGAAATCGCTTACGTCCATGCTTTGCGCTTGCTGAGGGAAGGCAAGTATGAAGTGAGCGACGACGGGAAAGTAACGAAGGTGAAAGATGATGACGAAGATGATTGACATCAAACTGTGCCGTGATCCTGCACTAGTAGTTGGATGGTGTTTGCGTTTGAAAACACGAACACATGAATACTTCCTCTGGCGCAACGGTTGGAAGCTAAAGATGGAGGTTTGGAGGAATGATTGAATTCATTCCAGAGGATGGTGAGCCAATTGATCTCAGTAAGTTCAGTTGGTCATTGACTGACCCCAAGTACAGTGATGAAGCTAGAGAGAAGCTAGGCGGATTGCAGGATGCGAGCTTCACACTGGACGGGATCCTCAGTGAGCGTGTCGCACGGATATCCGACACAGGGTACTTCGCCAAGAGTCGACCTACTTCCTACTATGAGAGGTTTCGCCGTTACCAGAATCGCGTAGATGAAATGCGTCATCTTGAAGTGCTCATGCTGGCAATGGGCAGGATGTCTCGAATGAATTTCTTCCAGCAACTGGACCCAAACACCAGAATACAAATCGCACTCTTCCATTCCTACAACCGCGCTTGCATGAACTGAGGGGGGAAATGAAATGAGATTGCATATCTGGCGATGGCTGTTTCGCTGCATTGATTGCGGCGAAAGATGCTGCCCCGTTATGCGATACGGGAATCCAGAGCTAGATCACAAAGGTTGGTATGACAAGTGAAGCTGAAACTAGAGCTATGTGCAGGCGTTGACTGGCGTGACGTTAGAGTCACCTCTGACCCTTCACTGCTGATCTACTGTAACCATCTGTGGTTTGACACTACCGGGTTCATACACCTTTGCTCGGACTATAAAGAGCACCCTAGAGAGCACATATGCCAATGCTGTGAGCAATCATGAAACTCCTTTCCAGTGCGGCAGTCAGGCGAGCCATCGTCGCAGAGGTTGGTCACGCCATCATCTCGTGTGACTATGACCAAATTGAATTGCGTGTGGCAGCCGCTTTGGCAAGGGAGCAAGCACTTATAGAAGCGGCTGAGCGCGGGGAGTCTCTTCACAAGATTGCAGCCGTAAAACTCTTCGGAGAGGATTACACGCCAGACCAGTACCGCTATACCAAAAATGTCAACTTCGGTTGGCTCTATGGAGGCGGGGCATTCACGCTCTCACAGCAGGCGGGTATTCCCTTTGAAGTGGCTCAAGAAATCATCGTGCAATACCGCGAAGAATTCCCCGCGCTCACAAGGTACAAGCGCCAGCAGCAAGACAAGCTGATTCGCGGTGCACTGACCCCAAACGAATACAGGCTTTACCGCTCACTACGTTCAGAGATGTTCGAATACCGGCAAGACACTCCGTCAGGCAGGTTGGCAATAGCCAAGGTGCGGCACCGCATTAACAACCTGATGGAGTGGAAAGTCGGTTACATCACAACGGATTACGGCCGTAGGTTGCCGGTCGAATTGATGAAGGCTTACAGGGTCGTGAACTACGAAATACAGTCCACAGCAAGGGATATCATGTGTGATGGGCTGATCGCTGTCATGGCCGATCCTGAGCTAGCGTCAACCGTTCTACTTCCCATCCACGATGAATTGCTAGGCCAGGCTCCAAGGTGGAAAGCCAAGCGCGTTGCCAGACGGTACGGCGAGGTTATGAGCACCCAATTCCGAGGCGTGCCGATTACGGCTAGCGGCAAAGTGTACGGCGACTCTTGGGGACATGGATACATGAGGGCAGCATGAAAGACAACGCACAGTAAAGGATATGGAGCATTAGCATGACCTGTAAGCGAATCGCGGTAATCGTCACTAGTGATATGGGAATTGTGTTTAAGGATCCCAACGTCTCCCTGCTACACCCGGTGACTCAGACCCACGAGTGTTCAGGGCTTCACACCACCATTGCAGGACTGATCATACACCATTGTGAGTGCGGGACAACGTTCTACGTCCTAGGCGAAGCACTGAACAAGCTTGTGGTTATGTCACCCGACCTCGCTGCCCTCATTTCAAAGGCAATCAAGGATGGCAAGGGTGACGAGCCGAAAGAATGAGTTGCATGTAATCGCTTTTGATCCTGGTGGAGTCATGGGATGGGCTCACTTTGTTGTGCACATCCGTGCGTTCAGTCACCCACGAGAGAAGGTGCTGAGCAACCTTCTAGGATGGCGCTGTGGCGAGTTTGAGGGCACAGAGCATGACAAGGTGAGGGCAGCACTGGATATGATCCGTAAAAGCCGCTACAGGAACGGGAAGCTGTTCACAGCAAGATACGAGATAGTCACTGAGGACTTCGACCTGACACAGCTTATCGGCGGTAAGGATTTGCTGATACCGACTCGACTGAACGCAATTCTGGAATATCAATTAGCGGTAGGGTTTCAACTACCGTTGGCCTATCAAAATCGTGCTCTTCGAACGGGTGTCACCAAGCCTAGGCTCAAACGAATGAAACTATGGCCGGTACGGGGCAAAGATGCCTATGCAGCGGTACAGCATGGTGTTACCTACCTGAAGCGACTGAAACAGAGGGCGGACGAAGTCACATGGGAAAAGCTAATACAGCTAAACGAAAAGCGGCCATTACTAGAAAAGCAACTGAAGCCCCAACGGAAGCAACGGACACTCCCATATATGCAGGGCTTGTCATTGAGCTAGGCAACCCTGTGCAGGTTGGCAGAGAAGTTCTCAGGCTCATCAACGAGATTGGTGGATAACATGCCAGTAGGACAAACGTTTACTCACAATGAGGTTGTCAAGCTCCCGAGCTACATCACGCCCCAACGCGGGATCGTTCAGCTTGGTATGGAATCATTTCAGTATGAGGGTAAGCACTTCGTCGCTGTCAAGCTGAACACTGGTGAGATAGTCGTATTGAGCGCAGCAGACCTAATTAAATCTCCCAAGCATGCGGAGTGCCCTTCCTGTAAATGCATCAACATCGATAATGTGACCTAGGTCACACACACCTTGACAGAAAATAAGCTGCTCCTGAAGGCTCATCCCTTGAATTGAATGACTTCCTAGCAAGGGATAGAGGTTGAAGGAAATGCCGACCACAGAGACACGCCCGACGAAGAAGCGCTCCACCAAGGCCAAGACGGATGAGACCAAGGCGCCTAAGAAGGCTGCCAAGGCTCCGAAAACTATCAAGGGTGAGCAGGACGGACCTCTGATCGAGGCGAGCGCTACGAATGGCGTCACAGTTGACAAGCTCAGACTTGAGCTTGACCACGTGGCCACAACGTCTGGTTATGAGAAATACTCTCCGCCAAGTGGCACAGGTTGCGTTGGTCAGCTGTACGTCCCGCATGGTGCGAAGTCGGTCAAGGTGCTTGTCGAGTACTGATGTGACCTTCCCTTGGGGTCAGGGGTGCCACCCAAGGGATAGGGGAGGGGATCTCACACGCGGGTGAGGTCCCCTTCTTTCGTACCCTATTGTCGGCAAGGCTGGGCAGGGGATATGATCAAGGATCCATCGTTTGGTAGGAAGCGAGGCGTTTGCATATGGCATTACTTGAGGGTGTCGCCATTGGCGGACCACGGGACGGAGCTAAATTATCTTGCCCTAGCAACTGGGATGGCCGGATATTGAAGCGAGGTCCTAATACCTATTTCAAAGGGCACTATCGTTACAACGCCGAGACATCATCTTGGGTGTGGAATGATCGTCCGGCCGAGCTACCCTTGCCCCCCAAGGGAAACAACGTCGGTAGGCCACGTAAGCGTAAGCCGTTCGCTGGCTACCAGTATGGCAAAAATGCTTGACACATAAAGAAATCCCCCGGGTTGCCTAGGTCCGGAGGATTCCTCTACAGCTCTTCAGTTTTTTCGAAAGGATGTGCTCTCACCGTGGGCGGCCAGAATAGCACGAGCAGCCAACACGACCAAATCTCGCCTTGGCACTTAGCCGCTGAGGATTACCTTTCTGCTGGATACATGCCGTTTCCCCTGCCCCTTGGGCGGAAGTCACCTCCACCTAAGAACGTGACCGGAGGTATCGAACACAATTTCGAACAGCATACACAGTTGGTTGCCGGATGGTTACAGGATGATGAACCGAGAAACATCGGGATCGTGATTCCTTCCAACATGGTCGTACTCGATGTGGATGGGGCTGAGGCAGAGAAACGGCTTACCGACTACCTTGGTGACATCCCGACCACATGGGCAAGCTCAAGCGGACGCGAGAACCGGTATCACCTCTGGTACCAAACACCGAACGATCGAACATGGCCAGGGAAAATTGTTGCTGGCGTCGATGTACTGCAACACCATCATCGTTACCTGGTGGTACCGCCTAGCGTGCACCCTTCCGGCAAGCTGTATCGATTTCTGAGCCCACGTAAAAGCGTGGCCTGGCACATCCCCACCCTTGAGGAATTAAACATCGTCAGCAACCGTCTCCTACGGGAAACCAGACGGGGCAAATTCGTTCCATACGAGCGCGCTCAACTGGATACCCGGTTATGGCTGACTGAACACGGTAAGGGGAAGCTGTGCCCTGAGCTAAGGCGGGTAGTGTCCCAACACCAACGGCTTTTGAGGAAACATGCTGCACTGGGCGGAATGCATGACGCCATGACAAACGGTGTGTGGGCAATCCTGGCTGAAATTTCCCATGGCCACCTTGGCGGGTACCAAGCTCTCAAGCGCTTCAAGGAAACCTTCCTAGAGCAGGCTGCCGAAACCGGCCGTAGGTCCGGCTACGAATCAAAGGCTGAGTGGGGTAGGGCATGCGTTGGTGCCATTGAAAAAACCGCAATCGAGCGGGTACGGATCGGTGACCCTTGCCTGATCGAGGAAGAGGAAAGAGATAAAGACCCTGACCGATTCTTTGACGGCAAGCACGGCATCAAAGCTATTTCGCTGCAAAGGGCAGTGGAGCGCACAGGCAGGCTAGAGCCTGGTCCGGGCAAAGCTATTTACCGGCACTATGACGGTGTGTGGTCACCGGACGGTGAGTCTGAGATTTACCGTAGGGTTCAAAAACTTTTGAAGGAACGTGCTCGACCTAACCACGCGACCATGGTGAAAACCTTTGTAGAGCATAGGGAACCGTTCATCACCGATGAGCGAGAGGACACCCGTTACCTCAACCTACCCAATGGTCTATTGGACTGGCGCACAGGGAGACTTGAGCCACACAACGCCAATATCGTTACCACCATTAGGATTCCGGTTGCTTGGGATGAGGACGCTGAGTGCCCCTTGATCCTAGATTGGCTGAGGGATGTATTCGCTTATGACGCAACAGAATTTGCTCTCGAAGTATTGGGATACATGTTATACAACGCTAATCCCTTGCACAAAGCCATATTGCTTTACGGCACTGGACGAAATGGAAAATCGACCTTCCTCAAACTCGCTACAATGCTTGCCGGACATAACAATGTGTCTGCCGTTACACCCCAAGCAATCGATGATAATAGATTCGCTGCTGCCCAGATACACGGAAAGCTTGCAAATCTGGCCGGGGACGTCGATCCTCGTATCTTCAAGTCAACGGAACGCTTTAAACAACTTACTGGGGGAGATTGGATGATGGTCGAGCATAAAAACCGTGACCCGTTTACGTTTGTGTGCCGTGCCCTCATGATTGCTTCCTTCAATGCCTTGCCTCGCACGGCGGACACCACAGACGCTTTCTTCTCACGCTGGCTGGTGCTGCCCTTCCCCAAGACGTTCACAAATCCCGACATCCACCTTATTCACAGATTGGCACCCGAGATACCAGGGTTGCTGAGAATGGCGGTAGAGCGGCTGAAGAACGTCATTGAGCGCGGTCATTTCGTCTTGCCGGTAACCGTGAAGGAAGCCACGGATAGGTTCCGTGCCGAGGCTGACCCGTTGCGAGCGTTCATAGCCGAAAGAATAGAGTGGACTGGCTTACCCGAATTCATTTCTAGGAATGACGTCTACGCCGAATATGCAATGTGGGCAGCGCAGAATGGGTTCTCTGCAATGTCGTCCATGCGCTTTTATGAGGCTGTTGGCCACACTTTGGTCCCCGCTCTTGAGCGTCCCGTACCCGCCTCGCTCCGGCACGGGTATCAGGGTTGGCGCGGCATAAGAATTAGAAAATGACGGGGGTAATTTGACGGTTATGAATTTGAGGGTGTTCATTTCGAGCACCCTCATTTTTAATACCCTATTTTATTGATGACCATCTATCGGGGTGAGAGAGGGTGCGCCAGGTGAGGCAAACCAAACTGCTAGATACGAGGTAAACAAACACAATTGATACTCATCTATGCGTTGGTTCCCTAGCAATATGGAAGTGCTCACCTGGCACACCCATCTCACCCCAAGATCAACTCTGCGAAATGTATTCGGCTAGATTAATATATATTGTGATATATATCTCAATTTATTTCGTTGGGAGCAACAATTAATTCTCTTTACTATTAGTGCAAGATCACGCGCGCAATAATAAATAAACTTAAATGAAAAAGTCCAGTGATGATCTTCGATGTTTCGCTCCTCCCCCACAGAGGCGAACTATTAAAATCTGGGTCCACATTGGACACCCAGAAATACTAGGTCAATCATCCATTGACAGGAATAAGCTACGTCACCTAGTCTGGTACTAGGTTGTAATAGGTTTCCAGAGGAAGAGGTCAACATGAAAGTCTGGGCATTGTTCGTCAAGTTCAAAGGTGGAGCTGCTGAGTTCCTGCCGGACGGTTGGGTGTTTCAGGGGATGGTCACGGACGCTCAGACCCTCAACAGGACCGTTGACGCCATACGGCAGGAAATATCCATCACGCGAGGCATGGATAACCGTACCGTTGCTTACAAGGTGGTCGAGCTGTCGTGAGGGTCCCGCCTGCCACGCTCAACATCTTTTGGTGCAACCACTGCGGTCGCACTGAGGTCTACAACCCCTACCGGCACTACTACCAGGGGAAATGGTGCCCTGGAAAGGTGCTCACGCTCAGCTATGCCAAACAGGAGGAAGAGAAATGAGTTTCCGATGCAATCTCACGCTGCGCCTGCTGGCCTACGCCTTTGCCCTGGTGCTACTCATGCTGTTGGCCGGTTGTCCCATCCCACGGGATGCGCACCCCGAGCGCTCCCCTCAGCACACCACATGCCGCTACTCGGAAGACCCTAACCTGAACACCTGCCCCATACCCTCACCAGGGCTTCAGACCGGCAGGCAACCCGCTCCTACGGCAACGCCAGAGGGCAGGAAATGATATGACTCAGACAGAGGCCAGAAAGCTTGCCGCACAACGGAAAGCTCTAGGTTCACCGGCAGTTGCCGGAGCCTACCCACTCGACTCATGGGGAGGGAAAGAGGAATGCTGGGCTGTCTACATGCTGACCTCCAGTGCCCTCAAGCTGTGGAGAAAATGATGTGGATGTACAAGGCCGGTTACCAGTCACCGAATCGGGAAACCATTTCCCACTACATGGAGATTACCGCTGACCACACTGGGCCTTGGCACACATCCATCTGTAGTCATCTATCGGCAGAGAGGGCAGATCTGTTGCCACACAATGGAAACGCTGCCGTTAAGTGCAGGCTCTGCTCAGACATCCTGCAAGGTCGAGAGAAGATCGAGGGACTGAGGAAACGATGGTCGAAATGAATGGGGTTCGGTTGGGCACCTGGCGACGACTGCTCACAGCCTGCTTTAAACCAGCACCAGGCACCGCCAACGTTGCTCACAAGGTCCGAGCCATCCTCAATGACGGGCTAGCCTGGCTGGCTGAGTGTGGAAGGGAATTCATTACCAACGACACCACGCCGGACGACGTCGCACCGCGTTGCCCTGGCTGTTACAAGGCGATTAAGGACGGTGGGAAGCATGCCACAAAGTAAGCCGATGGAACAGGGCACCTGGCGCAGAGGGGCAATTAATCCCCCCGACGCTCCTATAATCACTCACCTGGTGGTGGATGGGTATGGGTTCGGGGATGCTTTTTATCAGACAGCGTGTGATGCGGTGCAGGAATTCGCCACTACCGTACGCGATGAGACACCCGAAAACCGTTGTGGCGCATGCAAAGTGCAGGAACCAATCTATAAGACTGTATGGGAGCAACCATGGTAATCCCTGGTAGGCAAGGGGACTGGCGTATTCTGTCGAGGGGCACCGACCCCAAGGCAGGCGACCCCTGGATAGACCGAACAGCTTCTCTCGGCGAAAACCCTGACCTGCAAACGGTTTTGAGCACCCTATTTCGCTGGCAGGACTCAAACCAACACGTCCGCGTTGAATGGGTACCCTTGGGTGTGGAGCTGACCGGAGACGAGTACGCCACTGATTGACAGCAACCAATTAGATAGCCCTTCGGTTCCGGCCGGAGGGTTATTTATTTGTGTGAGAATTATCACAATAATTAATTCGACTGTCCACTTTAGACCGCGACTACTCAGTGTGACATTACTCAGAGTAAATGGAATAATATTCTTTAGTTTATGCATAAAACTAACTCTGTTTACCAAAAAGTAAGGGTTCTTTACAATGCTTCCAGGCATTTGACCAGGGAAAATAGGCCGCGATGGATGCACGCCGAGTTAGTTTAGAGCAACAATTAATTGCCTTAACTAATACTCCACGAATAAAAATGCAATAGTAAACAGACTTTACAATACGCAGAGTGACTGTCCGATTTGGACCAATCAGCTAAGAATCTTGAAAAT